>Ga0118677_10003145_pt1 | contig 31846 bp, 27 predicted proteins | sample AliMusrvi5mmetaG_FD_86154 | JGI IMG/M metagenome (GOLD analysis project Ga0118677, IMG submission 86154) | reverse complement strand
CGATCCCCCAACTCAACAACGCCGCGATGTACCACTTCCGATCCTGCCAGTTCCGCAAATGGGCATACCACGCAAAAGTCATGAACGTGTTCGAACAAATCAACAAGATCACCGTCCGCGACAGAATGGGAAAGTTCATGGCCCCGATTATACCGCAACCGCCCCACCCTGCAAGACAGCGCCGCGCCGTCCCCCGCCATGGCCGCCATCTTCCCAGACGAGTACTCCAAGAACAACTCCAATACCACCCGCTCCCATGCCATTCCCGGTCAGAAGCCTGTCTGGAACCCGCTCCAGCAACCCGATCTGCGACCAATTTGTCCCGTTATGGCCTTCCTTGGCTTCATTTTTGCTCAAATCGGCCTTTTTTACCGCCAAATCAAGCCCATTCCGTCACGGAATAAGGCCATTGTGTGACAAAACAAGGCCATTGCGTGACAGATCAAGGCCATTCATTGTGTGACAAAACAAGGCCATTCCGTGACAGATCAAGGCCATTGCGTCGCGGATCAAGGCCATTCCATGACAGAATAAGGCCATTCCGTCGCGGAACAAGGTCATTCCGTCGGTATTCAAACTTATTCATTTGGTCGGTTTGGGGTGTCCGACCGCGTCCGGGACGGACGCTACTACACCAGCAACAACGTCCGCTGACTCAAGACAAAGCAAACGCCCGGTAATCCGTTCTGGATTGCCGGGCGTTGTGTTTGGTTGACTAGCTTTAGCTCTTTGGGGCTGCGTCTTTCTTGTGGTGCTCGTGCACGTCCACGGTCACGGTCCCGACTTTCGTGTCCACGGCGGTGATGACGCCACGCGCCCGCAGGTCCTCCTTCAGTTTGCCGTCATGCGCCTTCGTGCCTTTACCGGCGCCTTTGTCGGCGGCTTTATCTTCGCTGGCCACGCGAATCCGGTCCGCGACGAGGGCGGTGCCGTCTTCGTGATAGGCAATGCCGATCTTGTCGCCAACTTTCAAGTCGGCCAACGCGCCGGCTTTGTCGTCGGCGAGGACGATTTTGCTCTCCGCGCCAACGGTGAAGGTCTTGCTGACCGGCGGGTTCTTCTGGGCGAATACCGCGACGAGCGGCACCGCGACGGCGATGGCTATGAGGCTGATGAGTGTTTTACGCATGGTTGATCCTTTGGGGTTTGGGTTGTTGTTTACAAGAATACCAAACACCATCGATTCGGAAAAGTTGCGTTCCAAGTTTCTCTCCGTATAATGCGCCCCGGCATGGCAACTCCTTTTAATGCACTACAGTCTTTCGGCCTCGGCGAAGGTCGCAAGGGAAACTTCTACTCATTACCGGCGCTCGAAGCGGCGGGCATCGGCAAGATTTCGCGCTTGCCAGTCAGCATCCGCATCGTGCTCGAATCCGTGCTGCGCAACGTGGACGGCAAGAAAGTCACCGAGCGCGACGTGCGCACGCTGGCCAACTGGAACGCCAAGGCGCCGGCCCAGGAGGAGATCCCATTCATCGTCGCGCGCATCGTGTTGCAGGACTTTACCGGCGTGCCGTTGCTGGTGGATTTGGCGGCGATGCGGTCCGCTGTCCAACGCCTCGGCAAAGACCCGGCGATCATCGAGCCGCTCGTGCCGGTTGATCTCGTCGTGGATCATTCCGTGCAGGTGGACTTCGCCGGTAGTGCCGACGCGATGCAGAAGAACCTCGACCTGGAGTTCCAGCGCAACCGGGAACGCTACCAATTGCTGAAGTGGGGCCAGCAGGCGTTCAAGACCTTCAAGGTCGTTCCGCCCGGTATTGGTATCGTCCACCAAGTGAATCTGGAATATCTCGCCAAAGGCGTGTTGCATGCCGGCGACGTTTATTATCCCGACACGCTGGTCGGCACCGACTCGCACACCACCATGATCAACGGCCTCGGCATTGTCGGCTGGGGCGTCGGCGGCATCGAAGCCGAAGCCGGCATGCTCGGGCAACCGGTCTATTTCCTCACACCCGAAGTCGTCGGCGTGAACATGACCGGCGTGTTGCGGGCCGGCGTGACCGCGACCGACCTCGCGTTGCATGTCACGGAGTTGCTGCGCAAAGCGAAGGTGGTCGGCAAGTTTGTGGAGTTCTACGGCACTGGCGCGAAGAGCTTGCCCGTCGCCGACCGTGCCACCGTCGCCAACATGGCGCCCGAGTATGGTGCGACGATGGGTTTCTTCCCCGTTGATGACGAGTCGCTCAATTACCTCCGCGCCACCGGCCGCACCAACGCGGAAGTCGTCGCGTTTGGCAACTATTTCAAGGCCCAGGACATGTGGGGCATGCCGAAGAAAGGCCAGATTGATTACAGCGTCGATCTCGACCTCGATCTCGCCGACGTGACGCCTAGCGTGGCCGGCCCGAAGCGCCCGCAGGATCGGATCGAACTCAAAGACCTCAAGACCAAGTTCAACGAGTTGCTGCAAAAACCAGCCCCCGGCGGCTACGGCAAACAACCCGGCCAGTTTGGTGAACTGCACCACGGCTCAGTCGTCATTGCCGCGATCACGAGTTGCACCAACACCTCAAATCCGTCAGTCATGCTCGCCGCCGGTCTGCTAGCCCAGAAAGCAGTCGCCAAAGGCTTGAAGGTGCCGGGCTACGTCAAGACTTCGCTGGCCCCCGGCTCGCGCGTCGTCACCGATTACCTCGCCAAGACCGGACTGCAAGCACCATTGGATGCGCTCGGTTTTAATCTTGTCGGTTACGGTTGTACCACCTGCATCGGCAACTCCGGTCCCCTACCCCAACCTGTCGAAGACGCGATTGTGAAGAACGACATCGTGGCCGCGAGTGTGCTCTCCGGCAACCGCAACTTTGAGGCGCGCGTCCATCAAAACGTGAAGGCAAACTTCCTGATGTCGCCGCCATTGGTGGTGGCGTTTGCGCTCGCGGGGCGCACGGACATTGACCTAACCACCGAACCAATCGCCGGCAACGTCTTTCTCAAAGACATCTGGCCGACACTGGCCGAAATCAAGGCGGCGATGCAAGCCGCGCTCAAGCCGGAAGTGTTCCGGGAACTCTACAAAGATTTTGCCACGGCCAACCCGGCTTGGAATGAAATCCCGACCACCGTCGGCGCGGCGTACCAGTGGGATGCCCAGAGCACATACATCCAAGACCCGCCATTCTTCACCGACTTCGGGATGCAACCCGGCACGATTACGGAAATCAAAGATGCCAAGCCGCTCGGCATTTTCGGCGACAGCGTCACAACGGATCACATCAGCCCAGCCGGCAGCATCAAGAAGGATTCGCCGGCTGGCAAGTTCCTCGTCGCGAACGGCGTCCAGCCCGTGGACTTCAACAGCTACGGCTCGCGCCGCGGCAATGACCGGGTGATGACGCGCGGCACGTTCGCTAATGTCCGCATCAAGAACTTGATGGTGCCCGGCGTCGAAGGCGGCGTCACAAAGTTCGGGGCGGAGACATTACCGATCTACGATGCGGCCATGAAATACCAGCAAGCCGGCACGCCATTGGTGATTTTTGCCGGTCAGGAATACGGCACCGGCAGCTCGCGCGACTGGGCTGCGAAAGGCACGCGGTTGCTCGGAGTGAAAGCCGTCATCGCACAAAGCTTCGAACGGATTCACCGGTCCAACCTCGTCGGCATGGGCATCTTGCCGTGTCAGTTTCAGGAAGGCACGACGGCGCAGACGCTCGGCTTGACCGGCACCGAGACCTTCGACATTCTCGGCCTCACCGACAGCGTCAAACCCCGGCAAGAGTTGACGCTCGTGATCCATCCCGCTCAAAGCGGGACAAGCGCCACGCAGCGCGTCCCAGTCATCTGTCGGATTGATACTGCCATCGAAGTCGAATACTACCGGCACGGCGGCATTCTGCCGTTCGTCCTCCGGCAACTTGTGAAGTAACCTCTGGCACGCATGAAAAAACTTTTGTTGGCGGTGGTCGGGCTGGTAGTCATCGCAGTGGTGTTGGTGGTCCTGCTCCACCGGCCCGAAACGACGCCGTCCGCCGTGACGTTGTTGCCGGATTCGACGATTGCGCTGGTGGACATCCCGGATTTCCAAAGTTGCCGAGACAAAGTCGCAGCCAGTCCAGTCGCGCGCTTTTGTCAAGAACCCGAAGTCCGCGCCTGTTTGGAACGCCAATTGGCTGCATCACTCGGTGGCCAGCCCGGTTCAACCAATCTCAACGCATTGCTGACCGAGACAACTCTTGCGCTGCCGAATGGTGAAGCCTTTCTAGCCGTCACGCGCATGACACTGTTGCCGGCGTTGCAATGCACATTCGCCGCCGGCGTTGACCTGCGCGGACACAAAATGGCCACGCAGGCATCGTTGAAGGTTTACGAATACGAACTCCGCAAACACAACTCGGCCGCCATTGTCTCAGTCAAGAAGTTCCACGGCGTCAAGTATTCGGTCTGGCAGACAGCACCCGGCGTTCAACTTTGCCACACCTTCTTTGGCTCGCTTCTTGTGTTCACCACCGATGAAGAGACGCTTTGCGACATGATCGCCCGCGCTGCTGGTAAAGCCGAGGCACCGGGGCTGACCGCTAACGCCGGTTACCAAAACTCTCTCCGCCAATTACCGGAACCACGCGACCTCCACGCCTACGTCAACATCGAACAGCTCGTCGGTCGTTTCGGCTTGCCGCTGTTCATCGCCATGCCCAACAACCCGTTCGTCCAGCAACTTGCCGACATGCAAGCCTGGGGCACCGGTATCACCTTCGGCGAAACCAACGTGACCGATGTCGGCGTCACCACCTTCACCAAACCTCATCAACCGGCACCGCCGCTTCAGCAAACCACGCTCGTCGCTGCGCCAGCCGACTCGACGTTGTATCTTGCCGGCACACCCGACCTCGCCGCCACTTACCGGACATTGGTGGATGTAATCAAAGCTGTCGGTCCGCGCGACACGGCGCAATTGGTGGCCGGGATTGAGTTCATGCTGGCGTTTACCGGCACGCGCATTGACAATGATTTTCTCGCCAAGCTTGGCCCAGAGGTCGCCCTTATCGGTAACTGGCGACCCGGCGCGACGGTCCCCGATCTGGCGCTTGTGGCCGAGGTGCGCGACCAACCAGAGATGGTAGGCAAGTTTCGCCGCATCGCCCGGGTGCTCGATACAACGCTTAAAACCACCGATCAATTGCCGGTTGCGGACGAGACGCTCCACGTTGTCCACACCGCCTCGGGCTATGCCTCGCCGACTTTTGCGCTGATGGACAAGTTTTTCGTCCTTGCTCTCACCGCCGACTACGCCCGCGAAATCGTCACGCAAATCAAAACCGGCACGACCGTTCTGCCGATACCGGCCGGCGGGAGTTCAATCGCTTCCTGCGACATGCGCCAATTTCTCGCTGGCCTGTACAGCCTGACCGGCAGCAACACCGTCATGCAGCTCGGCCAATTACCGGCACCTGAGACTATTGCCAAGCATGTCGGCAGCTACACCGCCATGACCATCGCCACGAACAACACGTCACGAACGACCACGCATTCCGTGCTCGGCAAGCCGGTCACGGCATTGGTGACACTGGTCGGCGCCTTCGTCGCTGCGGAACCGTGGCTAGCCCGTCTGCCAATCGCTATTCCAGGGTTACCCACCACGTCTTCAAGTACGCCCGCTCACGCTCCGCCAGCCGATAATCAAACGGCAACGTCTCAAACTCCATCGCCGTGATTATGCGCCCGACCGTCTTGGCCGCTGCGCGAATCGCATTCTCGAAATCTTCCGGCGCCAAGGTCCGCTGATTCGTCGAACAAAACAGCGTGCCGCCGGGCGTCACCAGCGACATCGCCAACGCCGCCAACTCCTCATAATCCCGCTCGACCCGAAACCGGCGCCCGCCTTTTGTCGTCGAGAATGTTGGCGGATCGAGCAACACCAAATCCCATTGTTGGCTGCGTTTCGCGAACCGTTTCAACCAATCGAACACATCACCGAAGACGAACTCGTGTTGGCTGGGATCGAGATTATTGGCATGGAAATTGGCTTGGCCCCAGTCGAGGTAGTTGCGGGACAGGTCAACACTTGTCGTGAGCGCGCCAACTTTGGCGGCGGCCACGGAAAAAGCGCAAGTGTAGGCGAAACAATTCAAGACCCGCTTGCCGGCGAGTGGCATGCGCAACAAGCGGCGACGGTTTTCGCGTTGGTCGAGGAAGAGACCGGTCGAAAGGCCTTCGCCAAAATTGATCAGATAAGTCACACCGTTCTCGCGCACCGGGAATCGCTCGGTGATTGCTTCGCCGGCGACCAGCCGTGGCGCGGTGCGTTGCTGTTTGGTGGCGAGCTGTTCGTACACTGAAAGCCCGGTCAACACGGGCAGCACTGCCGTCGGCGCGAGCCGTTGGCAGAATTGCCGGTCGGCGTAAGAGTCAATGATGATGCCCGGCAAGCTGTCACCGGCCGCGTTGACGAGCCGGTAGGCGTTGGTGTCGGCGGCATCATAAATTAGTTCCCGGAACTCGCGCGCGGCGGTGAGCGGATCTAAATCTTCAAACACGGCCGGCACGCTCGCCTCGAACGTCACCGGCGCGCCGGTCGCTGGATGCGTAAACGTGATCCGATGCGCATGCAACATCAGCCGCGGTGCCGGTATATCGCCGTATTTGGTGTCGCCTAACACCGGAAACTTGACGATCTTGGCATGCCGGCGAATCTGGTGCGTCTTGCCGGTGACGGGTTCGGCTTTGATCAGGTGATTCTCGCCGACCGGTTCCAAATACTCGAACCACGTCGCTTCGTTCGGCCATTCCTCGCAGAAGCGTTGGCGCTTAGGGCGCTGGGCGGAAAGAAACAAGTATTCCTTCCTGACCTTGTGTTTTTCAAACTGCTTGGCGAGTGATTGGTTGGCGCGCGTGGACTTGCCGAAGACCAGCACGCCGGAAGTTTCCTTGTCGAGCCGGTGAAGGATCGACAGTTTGTAGCCGCGTTTGCCGAGCCATTCGTGAATGCCGTCCGGCGCGAACCGGTCCGGCTTATGGGTGTTGACGCCGGAAGGTTTGTGGACGACGAGCAAGTCGGCGTCTTCGTAGAGGATCAATAAACTCACGCGCAAGTTCCTACTGCGTCTCTTGCCGCTTCAGCATCCTGTGAACCTGTATGGTGATGAATAGTGAAAGGAACATGGTGCCGACAAGAATCCATCGCCGTTGGCCCGCAAGATAATCCCCAAACCAACCGCCATACGAAAGGCGGTCCGCTGCCAACGCTGGTAACCCGTGTTTCGTGGCAACGCGATTGTAGGTCGAAGCAAATGTTGTATGAATGAAATACTCAAACAGTGAAAGGGTGCCATCTCCAATGCTTTTGAAATCGGCTTGATAGCGTCCTTGCCCCTTGTAGGTCATTGTCATCGTCACCGGCGACACACTGCGAAACCGATGTTTGAAGCCATGTGCGAACTCGGCGTTGAATTCCGAACAAACTTCGGGAGCAATCGCCTCGTAAGGTTGCAACTTCTGCGCGTTATCGAATACATCCGAATAAACCGTGCTATAGTCCCACCCGCCGTTAACCTGATAAAAGGCCCTGTCGCTGGGAATGTAAAACAGTAAGGCTGTAATCCACACCAGTCCACCGACAATAATATACCGACGGACTTTTGTTTTCATAGAAGGCTTCCCTGTTTTATCCCGGCGGCCATTGGAGCGCGCGCCCGCCAAGCAGGTGGACGTGCAGGTGTGGAACGCTCTCGCCGGCATCGCGACCTTTATTGATGACGAGCCGGTAACCAGTCGCATCAATCCCCTCTTGTTTGGCGATGGCAGTGGCGATTGTCAGCAGATGGCCAAGTAACTTTTCGTCATCGGTCTCGCTGACGTTGGCGATGTCCTGTTTTGGTAAGATGAGGATGTGGACGGGGGCTTGCGGGTTGACGTCGCGGAACGCCAGCACACGGTCATCTTCAAAAACAATTTTGGCCGGTATCTGTTTGGCAATGATTTTGGAGAAAATATTGTCAGCCATAAGTTACTCCGTGACTTCAATGCTCGCTTGCTGGATGCGGTCGCGAACAAAACCAACGATCTCGTCAGCCAACGTTCGGCAACCCTCACCCCAACGTTGCGCGCCGCGCAACCGCATCACGCAAACGCGGAGGCCGCTGAGATTAAGCCGGGCGGGCGCAGTTAAACTGCGGAGCGCATGGTCGAGTTGCCGGTAAAAGCCCAACTCAAAAGTTTCACTGCCGGCCAGTTGGTCCAACCGGATTTCCGCAAACCGATCACGATGTCGGTAGGCGTTTGCGCAATCGGCGAGTCCAAATAATGTCAGCGCCGTGACGACAAGCTTGGCAATCTCAGCAGTGGAAATTGTGTTGGTATCGCAAGCATACCGGTAGATGGCGTTGGCGATGGACTCGGCAAGCAATTGGTCGCCGATGGCGCGCTGGATCGAACCAATCAATTGCTGGTTGTCGAACGGTGTCCGTTTACCGTCAGCCGCACATACCCAGGCGATGTCTTCGCGGAATTGAATCATCGCTTGCCTTTGCGGGTGTGGCCGTTTTTGACCATGCGCTGAATTTCATGGATGAATTGTTCGGCGTCGTGGAATTGCCGGTAGACCGAGGCGAAACGGACATAGGCGATTTCGTCAAGTTTGCGGAGGTGGCGCATCACGCGTTCGCCGATTTGCTCGGAGGTGACTTCGCGGCCATATTCATTTTCAAGTTCAGTGATCACGCGTTCCACCGTCGCCTCCACGGCCTCGGTGCTGACCGGGCGCTTCTCGCAGGACCGCTCGATGCCGTTGCGCAGCTTGCGTCGGTCGAATTCCTGGTAATCGCCGCTCCGTTTCTTGACGCGCATGGCTTCGTGGAAAACGGCTTCGTAGGTAGTGAATCGCGTCCCGCACTCAAGACATTCGCGCCGACGACGAATCTGCGCGCCGTCGCCGCTGGAGCGCGAATCAATGACCTTGTCGTCTAGTTCCCCACATTTCGGACAGCGCATGAAAATTCCTGCGTCTGAGTTAGCACGCGCGCCACGGCCGGTCAAGCTTGCGGATTGGGCTTTGCGCGGCGAAAACTTTTCCGCTAAGCTGCCGGCATGAATGATCCTCGCATCCAAAAACTGGCTCGGTTGCTGACCGAGTATTCGGTTAAGCTCAAACCCGGCGACATCGTCACCATCAATGGCGAAGCGTTGGCTGCCCCGGCCATCCGCGAATGTTACCGGGCCGCACTGCGCCTCGGCGCGCACGTCATTTGCGACATCTCGTTGGACGGGCTGACCGAAATCTTTTACGCCGAGGCCCAAGCTGAACAATTGAAATGGGTCTCACCATTCACCAAGTTCAAGGTGTCACGGATTGATGCCCAGATCGGTTTCTGGGCGGATGAAAACACCAAGAGCCTGACCAATGTTGACCCGAAGCGGTTGGCAGCAGCCGCGTCAGCCCGCAAACCAATTTTTAAGACTTTCATGACCCGCAGCGCGGCCGGCAAGCTGCGGTGGGTGGGCACGCAATGGCCCTGCCAGGCCAGCGCACAGGACGCGGAGATGTCGCTTGAGGAATACGAGAATTTCGTCTTCGGCGCCGGTTACCTTGACGACGCCGACCCGATCAAAACCTGGCGGCATATCTCCAAGAAACAACAGGCGCTCACCGATTTCTTGAACAAGACCCGCGAAATCCACATCGTGTCGGAAGACACCGACATCCGGTTCAGCGTCCGGCAACGGACGTGGATCAACTGCGACGGCCAGATGAACTTTCCTGACGGCGAAGTCTTTACCGGCCCGGTCGAGACGAGCGTTGAAGGCCACGTCAAGTTCAGCTTCCCGGCGGTGCACCACGGCCGGGAAGTCCATGACGCCCATGTGTGGTTTTCGAAAGGCAAAGTCGCCAAGGCCACCGCCAGCAAAGGCGAGGAATTTCTCCGCGCGATGATTGCGATGGATAAAGGCTCGTGTTTCCTTGGTGAGGCGGCGTTCGGCACCAATTACAACGTCAAGCGCTACACAAAGAACACGCTGTTCGACGAAAAGATTGGCGGGACGATTCACTTGGCGCTGGGCGCTGGCTATCCGGAAACCGGCAACAAGAATGAGAGCGGCTTGCATTGGGACATGGTGCGCGACTTGCGCAAGGGCGGCGAGATTTACGCTGATGGCGAGTTGATCCAGAAGAATGGGCGATTCATCGATAAGGCATTCCCGCAACCTTAGCCGGCGCATTTGACAGGCATTACCGGGGCTGTTACTGTCAACCCAGTCGCAGGGATTACCATGATTACACTTACTGATAACGCCGCCAAACAAATTGGCGCATTGCAAAAAGAACACGACGCAATCGGCAAACCATTGCGGGTTTATGCGCAGGAAGGCGGGTGCTGTGGCGTCCAATACGGAATGGGCTTTGATGCCAAGCAGACGGACGACACGGTCGTGGCGCATGCCGGGATCGAGGTCGTGATTGACCCGCAGAGCGCGCCGCTGCTGGCCGGCAGCGTAGTGGACTACGTCGAGTCGCCGCAAGGCGCGGGTTTCAAGATCGATAATCCGAACTCCAAGAAAAAAGCTGGCGGGTGTGATTGCGGCCACGGCTCATGCCATTGATTAACTAAGCGGCGGGGGTGCTCCGGCATTCCGGGGCTGAGAACAAACCCACACAACCTGAACCAGGTAATGCTGGCGGAGGGAAAAATTTGAACACTTCAACACAGTCCGAAAACTTTCCGAAATCCCGCAAGGTGTATGTCGCGGGCCAGCTCCATCCCGACGTACGCGTCCCCTTCCGCGAAATCGAGCTCTCACCGACCGTGAGTCACGCCGGCGGACTGGAAGCGAATCCGGCGGTTCGAGTCTATGACACCAGCGGGCCGGCCCATACCGACTTCAAAGCCGGTTTGCCGAAACTCCGGCAACCATGGATTGCCGCGCGCGGTGCCGGCAAGGTGGTCACACAATTGCATTACGCTCGGCAAGGGACCATCACGCCGGAAATGGAATTCATCGCCATCCGTGAAGGACTGGAACCGGAGTTCGTCCGCAGCGAAGTCGCCCGCGGCCGCGCCATCATTCCGGCCAACATCAACCACCCGGAATCCGAGCCGATGATCATCGGTCGGAATTTCCTCGTCAAAATCAATTCCAACATCGGCAACAGCGCCATCACCTCCAGCATCGCGGAGGAAGTCGAGAAAATGAAGTGGTCAATCCGCTGGGGCGCGGACACGGTCATGGACTTGTCCACCGGCCCGAAGATTCACGAGACCCGCGAATGGATCATCCGCAACAGCCCGGTGCCAATCGGCACGGTGCCGATTTATCAGGCGCTCGAAAAAGTCGCCGGCAAACCCGAAGAGCTGACGTGGGAGATTTACCGGCAGACGTTGATTGAACAATGCGAGCAAGGCGTGGATTATTTCACCGTCCATGCCGGCGTGTTGCTCAGGTATGTGCCGATGACCGCGAAACGGATGACCGGCATCGTCAGCCGGGGCGGCGCGATTCTGGCGAAATGGTGCCTTGCGCATCACCAGGAAAATTTCCTCTACACGCACTGGGACGAGATTTGTGAAATCATGGCCGCGTACGATGTGGCGTTCAGCATCGGCGACGGGCTGCGGCCCGGCTCGATTGCCGACGCGAATGATGAGGCGCAGTTCGCCGAGTTGTTTACGCAAGGCGAACTGACGACGCGCGCGTGGGCGCACGGCGTGCAGGTGATGAACGAAGGCCCCGGCCACGTGCCGCTGCATCTCATCAAAGAGAACATGGACAAGCAATTGGAGTGGTGCCACGAGGCACCGTTCTACACGCTCGGCCCGCTCACGACCGACATTGCGCCCGGCTACGACCACATCACCAGCGCGATTGGCGCGGCGATTATTGGCTGGTACGGCTGCGCGATGCTCTGCTACGTCACGCCGAAGGAACATCTCGGCTTACCGGACAAGGAAGATGTCCGGCAAGGCGTCATCGCCTACAAGATTGCCGCGCACGCAGCCGATTTGGCCAAAGGCCATCCCGGCGCGCGCGCCCGGGACGACGCGCTCAGCAAAGCGCGGTTTGAATTCCGTTGGGAAGATCAATTTAATCTGGCGCTCGATCCCGATGCCGCCCGCGAATTCCACGACGCGACGTTGCCGGCCGAAGGCGCGAAGCTCTCGCATTTCTGTTCGATGTGCGGCCCGCAATTCTGCGCAATGAAAATCACCGACGACGTGCGCCAGTACGCGGCGGAGCAAGGCATCGCCGAACAAGAAGCGCTAAAGCAAGGCCTGGAAGCGAAGTCCAAAGAGTTTGTGGCGAATGGTGCGGAAGTTTACGCAAAGGCTTGACGCTGGAGAAACGGTACAACATGAATCCGATCCACACACAAACCTTCGGACAGGCACAATCCCATAACCACTTCTCCCGTAAGTCATTCAGTTGAAACAACCGGTCAAATTAGTGGTACGGAAGGCGATTCCGTACCAATGGAAAGCAGTTTCGTGGCCACAAACTCCAATGACGGATGAACGACCGGCGTCAGCTCAGGAGGAGATTGTCGATCAGGCGGGTTTGGCCGAGGTAGGCGGCGATTAAGAGGATGTTGCCGGGCTTTAACACGGTGACGGGTTCGAGGGTTTCGGCATCGGCCACTGTGGCGTAGTCGAGCCGAGTTGGACGAGACGCGGGCACGCAAACGCCGCTGGTGTATGCGGCAACCATCTCTTCCAAACAATGCCGAAGAACAAAAGAGCAGCCCCCTCGACAAGCTCAGGGTGGCAACCTGGGAGTATGACCGTTCAGACGTGCTTCAGCAGCGTCGCGTACATGTCGTCGAGCGCTTGCGGCACCACGCGGACGTTGGCGGTGACAGTCATGAAATTCGTATCGCCGTTCCAGCGCGGGACGATGTGGATGTGCACATGATCCAAGATGCCTGCGCCGGCGACTTGGCCGAGATTGATGCCGACATTGAAACCGTCGGGTTTCAGCGCGCGGGTGAGGACGGTTTTGCAACGGCGCGTCAGCTTCATCAGGTCCGCCAACTCTTCTTCCGTGAGGTCATCCAGTTCGCTGGTATGCTTGTACGGCGCCACCATCAAGTGCCCGGCATTATAGGGGTAGGCGTTCATCAGCGCAAAACAGGTCCGGTCACGGATGAGGATGTGATTTTTTGCGTCGTCCGCTGACTGCGGTTTCCGACACAGGAAACAACCCGTCTCTTTCTCCCTCAAAATATAGCCGATCCGCCATGGTGCCCATAAGTGTTCCATGCCGGCATGATACGCATTCCCCACCCCACTGGTCAATCTTGCCGGCAGAAATTCCGTGAATTCCGCCGCGAGTCCCGCTACTCTGCCGGCATGGCGGCGTCCAAATCCATTCATCTCATTGCCGGCAGCGACGAGTTCTCGATCAAAGAGGCCGCTGCAAAATTGGCGGCAAAGCTGGCTCCGCCAGCGGCCGGCGACTTCGGCGTCGAAATCATTGACGGCACGGCCACCAATCAGGACGAGGCGTTGAAGGTTTTGGCGCGGCTCAACGAGGCGTTGAACACGGTCGGCTTCTTCGGCACGACGAAGCTGGTCTGGCTGAAGAACACAAACCTGCTCGCCGACGACCGCGCCGTGACCGCCGAGGCCGTAAAGGACGCATTGACGGAACTCGGCGAGACGCTCAAGCGCGGGTTACCGGACGGCGTGACGCTGTTGATCAGCGCCATCGGCTTTGACAAGCGCCGGTCACTTGCCAAGACTTTGGAGAAGCTTGCCGCCGTGCAGGTGTTCGATGCGCCCGAAGCCGGCAAGCGCGCCGGCGAAGAGGAAATCAGCGCACTGGTGCAGGCCGCGCTCCAGAAATCCGGCAAGCGATTGAGCCAAGCGGCCTATCAGGCGTTCCGCGAGATGGTCGAAGCCGAGCCGCGCACGCTGACCAATGAACTGGAAAAGCTTTTCGTCTACGTTGGCGCGCGCCCTGACATCACGGATGCCGACGTGCGCGCCATTTGTTCCGTGTCGCGCGGGGCCGGTGATTTTGAATTGACCAACGCGCTCGGCGAGCGGAATCTTCCGAAAGCGATTCGCGCGGTGGAATTGATGCTAGAAAGTGGCGAACCCGGCCTCCGCATCGTTGCACAACTGGCCGGGCAATTCCGATTCATGTTGCTCACCAAGGATCTGGCGCAGCGCAAACTACTGGACGCCGATGACGGATATAACGGCGGACAGACATATTTCAGCGGCTGGAATCGCTTGCCGGAGGAAGCGAAGGCGCATTTCCCGCGCACCAAGGAAGGCGGCGCGCCGAATCCGTGGCGGCTCTACCGGTGCGCGCTGGCGGCGCGGAAATTCTCCATCGCCGAACTGATTCGCGCGCTGGAACTGCTGCTCGAAGCTCACCGTCAACTTGTCTCCACGCAACTCGACGACCGACTGATCATCGAGGAAGTCATCGCCAAGATCGCCCGCAAATAATCGTTACTGGCGAAAGTCGTATCAGCTTTCAACTAAAAACTTCGCCCGGCCAATTTTCTTGCCTTGCGCGAGGAAGATTTTCTCGAACTCGGTCTGCGCTTCCACCGGCAACTGGACGGCGGCGGTTTCGCGAAACCGCCCGGACTCGCGCATGACTTTTTGAATGTGCGCAAAGTAGTCGAGGTCGTCGGTAGCGACATTGACTGCACCACCGGGTTTCAGTGTCCGGTACAGCTCGCCGACGAATGCCGGTTGAAATAGGCGGCGGGGATGATGCCGGCGTTTCGGCCACGGGTCGGGAAAAAAGACATGGTAGGCGGTCACGGTTTGGGCGGGAATCAGTTTGCTCACCAAGTAACCGGCTTCCACGCGGAGGAGGCGGACATTGGGGAGTTGGCGGTCGTGAATCTTCTTGTCCACTTTGCGCAGGCGAACCAGTTGGCGTTCGACGCCGAGGAAGTTGGTGGCCGGCTGTGTTGCGGCCACCCAAAGCAGAAAGCCACCCTTGCCGCAACCGACGTCAATCTCCAGCGGCCGGGTGGCGTCGGTAAACACAATGCTCCAGTCCAGCGGATCCAGCCAGTTGCCGGGCTGGTACACCGCGGAGTCGGAGTGGTCAGACGGCGTTGGTTTCGAGGATCGGGTACGCAATGGCGGTTAAGTGGGAGTTGATGTGCTTGAGGAATGTCAGCAGGTCGAGATGGATGGCGCTGGTCTCAAATGACAAGGCCAGCCCGGCGCGGAGCCGGTTGAAGTGCCGATTGCGCAATTCGACTTCCTCGGCATCAATTTGTGTTTTGAGTTTGATCAGTTGTTCCGCCAGCACCCGGTCCTGACTGGCAAACGCCGCCACCGCAATCTCAAAGTTCGCCAATACTTCCCCGAAAAATCGGTCCAACTGTTCCCGGCCTTCCGGCGAAAACTCGACATTGAGTTTGATCTTCTTGCGCACGAGGTCGATTAAATTCTTGTCAATGATGTCGCCGATGGTTTCCAAATCGTTGGCGAACGCCAGCAAGGCGACTTGCCGTCGCGATTCATCGCGGGTCAGCGATTGTTCCGCCAGTTTGATCACGTAGTTTTTGATTTCGCTGTTAAGCAGGTCCACGGTGTCGTCGTGTTTTTGTACGGCATCACACAGTGTTTCGTTGCCGGTCGCCAACGTTTGCCGGGTATCGCGCAGCATATTCCGTACATGATCGGCCATGTGCAACACTTCGCGCGTGGCCTGCCCCAACGCCAAGGCGGGACTGCCCAGCGAAACTTTGTCAAGGTAGCGCGGCTCCGCTTCCGTTTTGTCTACGGGCCGGTCGGGCACAAGGCGCTCCAGCTTGCCGGCAATCCACGGCAGGACCGGCAGAAACACTGCGGCGAGCGCGAGATTAAACAACGTGTGCGCGTTAGCGATGAGTTGTGAGTCGTGCGTGGCGCCGACCATGCTCAACGGCGCGAGCCACCGGAGCAGTGCCGGCAGTAATGGCAGGCACACCACCGCACCGACAAGCTTGAAAAACAAATTACCCAGCGCCATGCGCCGCGTGTCGGGTCGTGCAAAGCCGGCAATCAACGCCGTCACACCGATGCCAATGTTCGCGCCGATGACCACCACCACCGCCGCCGGCACCGGCAACACACCTTGCGTACACAAGGCGATGGCGATGCCAATCGCCGCCGTCGCGCTTTGGAGAACAACTTTCAACGCGACGGCAAACAACATCAGCCAGACCGGATGATTGCCCAACACCTCAACAATCCGCGCGACATCCGGATCGCTCTTCAATGGCGCCACGGAAACCGAAATCAATTGGATCGCCAGCAACAAAAAGCCGATGCCCATCACCGCCTGCCCGGCGCCACGCCACGGGATTCGCTTGCTGAACACGTACACCGGGATGCCGGCGACCAGGAACACGGAGTTGTAGATGAAAAACTTAAACGCCAGCAGTTGCACCGTCAGCGTGAAACCAATATTGGCGCCGAGCATCAATGCCAGCATTTGCTGGAATGTCATGAACCCGCCGGTGATGGCCTCCACCGCCAACAGCGCCACCGCGGTGCTGCTCGGTGTGAGGATGGCAATCAGACAGCCGGCTAATAATGCGCGCCAACGGTTTTGTGTCGCTGTGTGGAGCAACTGGCGCAGCCGCGCCCCAAAAAATCGTTCCGACCCACGGCGCAGGCAACGAATGCCCAGTAGCATCAGCGCGATGCCGGCTAAAAAGTTGAAGTTATTCAGCAACCGGTATCCTGTCTCTGTTAAAAGAAAAATTGGTGGCAAGGGTCAGAATTGAACTGACGACACCTGCATTTTCAGTGCAGTGCTCTACCAACTGAGCTACCTTGCCACCTAATTCTAAAATAAACACTCACAGTCACTTCAGACAGCATCCAAAATCCAGCCTGTCTGCGTGGTGATTAGCACTATGAAATACAATGGCATCACCCAGTTCGGCAAGTTTTTTCGCTTTTTTCAAAAAACTTCCACCGACTGCCGCTGGCTTCCAATCCTGCCTATAATGACGTTCCGCGTTTAATCGCGCCGGTCCCCAGCTTGCCGCGCAGTTCATCCACCGCCCGTGCCAGTCGGGTGCGTTTCTCGCTGGTCCGATCGAATAAATCACGTTGCCCTTCTGGAGGCACGAGATTTGACCCGCTAATCCCGATCAACCGGATGAGTTTGCCCGCAATGCGTTCCGTCGCCAGTAATTGCCCGGCAACTTCATACAGGCGCATCTCATCTTGGGTTGGTTGCGCCAATGTCCGCCGCCGGGTCACGGTGGTGAAATCGGCATAGCGCAATTTTAATTGGATGGTCCGCGCCGCGACCTGCGCGCGCCGCAACTGAGTGCCCACATCGTCACACTGCGCCAATAAACATTTTTTGATTTGATCGCCGTCCGCCGTGTCCGTGGCAAATGTATGCTCGCTGCCAATGGACTTGGCTTCGTCATCGGTTTCAACCTCGCGCTCGTCTTCGCCAAACGCCAACGCATGCAGATGGTCGGCCATGTTGCCAAAGCGCTGGCGCAAATCCTCAATCGGCAACCGCTGGATATCGCCGATGGTGCGCAGCCCAACTTCGTGCAATCGTTTCTCGGTGGTTTTGCCGACGCCCCAAAGCTTGGCAACCGGCAACGGCGCGAGCGTTTTAACTTTGTCTGCCGCGGTGATGACCGTCAGCCCATCCGGCTTATCCAAATCGGACGCCAATTTCGCCAGAAATTTGTTGGGCGCAACACCGACCGACGCGATGAGACCGGTTTGCGCGAGGATTTCGGCTTTGATGCGCTTGGCAATGGTCAGCGCATCACCGAAGATCTTGGTCGACCCGGTCACATCCAAAAACGCCTCGTCAATCGACAACGGCTGCACCAGTGGCGTAAAAGATTCGAGGATGGCCATGATCTGCTTGGAGACCAGGCTGTATTTCCGCATGTCGGGACGGATGAAAATGCCGTTGGGACAAAGCTTGAACGCCGTCCGGGACGGCATCGCCGAATGCACGCCGAATTTGCGTGCCGCGTAGGAAGCGGCGCAAACCACGCCCCGCTCATGAGGACCCGCGCCGACAATGACCGGTTTGCCGCGCAGCTCAGGATTGTCCCGTTGCTCGATGCTGGCAAAATAAGCATCCATGTCGACATGAAGAATGGCGCGGATCATGGCCAATTATAACACGCCATCAGCCCAGCTCAATCCCGGCCATTACGGGATGAGAGTGCCGAGCAAACTCGCGATGGCAGCGGCCCCCACAACAAGGTCCACGGCGGCGCCCTCTTCCCCGAATCCCTCTGCTGGCTCTGGCGCTAAGGATCAGGCCGACGGAATGTAGGAGGGACACGAGATAAGTGTCAGTCGCCGCCGATCGCGAAGCGAGCGGTTGGCTGCACTGAATAAGCAGATGCTTCGATACACTCAGCATGACGATTAAAGCAAAGCCCAACAACACCTGAGCCATGCCGGCGGAATGCAGGCGAACGATAAAGACCAGCCACGCGTGCGGTAGTCAGCTGTGGCTGCACTGAATTGATATCACAATAGCGCTAGTTTTGGCCTAGCGTATTTTTGCTATAAATTTGATGAATTCCGGCGATTTCGGGTCAATTTCATGAGAAAATCCATCCCGGCAGCATTTTTTGCTCCTTAAAATGCCGTCGGGACGTGCGGAACGTGTTTTTCGTGCCATTTTGTCGGGTCGGGACGTGCGGGACGCATTTTTTGCTCCGAAAAATCCAATCGGCACGTCCCGAACCGATTTTTTGCTCCGTTTTTATCGTCCCGGACGCGCGAATAGAAATTTCGCACGGAGCGAGACCTGCGTGAATCTCCGGTAAGTATTAACGAACCGGATAGCTTATAAGGTGAGGAACTGTCTGTCGCAATCGCCGCGCCCGCGCGTCAACCCGAATCAGACGCGGCCGGGAGGCAGTCCTCCCGGCCGACCGAACGACTATTTATCGGTGCGGAATGGGATGGCGGGGAGGCCGTCTTTGTTGAAGAGGTTCGCCCAGCGCCGAGTGTTCGACCAGGCGTAGCGGACATAGACCGGCTTCGCCACGGCGGCACAGGTCAGGACGACCGTGTTGCCCTCAATCACGGCGTCGGCCCAGTGGAATTGTTTGTCGTCACCGGCGATGGCGAAGCCTTGGGGTTTGTCGGCGGGCTTGAACGCGAGGCCTTGACCGATGTGCGTGTAGCTGATGCAGACTTTGTCGCCGTCGATGGTGTGGGAGGCATAGAGCGGGCCGTAGTATTCAATCTTCTTGTCGTAGACCAAGCCTAGCGCCACGTCGGCGGCGCGGTGGCCGTAGCCGGATTTGTTGGCGGGATGCAGGCCGGACCCGAGGTCGCTGCTGATGGCCATGGCGGTGTTGGGATAGGTCAGGATCTTGGTGAACAGTTCGACAGTTTGGCCGTCATCGGGGACTTGGGCGGGCAGTGGCGTAAATGTTTCGGCAAACTTGGTGACGGGATTTCCTTTGTCCCACGCACAGCCGTCGCCACTCGGTTTCTGGATATAGATAAAGGGAAACTCGCCGACGCCCCACGCTTGGCGCCAGCCGCTGATCAACGCGCCCATGGTTGTGTATTGGTCAATGCCGTTGAGGGCGGTGTTGCTCTCGCCTTGATCCCAGAGGACGCCGCGAATCGCATAGGGCTGGAACGGTTTGATATATGTGTCGTACAAGTGGCCAACTGCACCGGAGGCATCGCCGGCCCGGATGGGAGCAAATGGGATAACCGGTTTCGTTGGCAGCTTCGCCTTGGCCGGCGCCGCCATGGGCTCGGTGGCTTGCAGGGCTTGGTTACTGGCAGCGGCAACCTCTTTCTCCCACGCGGCCATGGCGAGTTTGTACTTGGCGAGATCCTGTTCGTATTTCTCCTGTCGCGCGGCAAACGGTGACGCCGCCTCGGCCTTGGCGACGAGCGCTTGACAGGCGGGATCGGCCGCGAGCATTTCCTTGGTGACCCAATAACCCGACGGTGTTCCGCCGACAGCACCGACGAGCAGCCCGACCGGCACACCGAGTTCAGCCTGCAACCGCACTCCAAACGCAAACAGCAAGGCGGAGAAGTTGCTGGCGTTCGGCGCGGTGGCCTCCACCCACGGTTTGTTGGCAGAGCTGAGGCGCAGTTTCGGATACGGCGCGTTCGTCACCATCAAAGCCAACCCGGCATCGCCCTTGATAAAATAACCGACGCCAATCTGCATGTTCGATTGGCCCGAGCCGACCCAGACTTCGCCAACCAACACGTCCGCAATGGTCACAGTGTTCACAACCAGCGTGTCCGGCCCGCCTGCCACCAAGGGCTTGAGTTTGACCAACCATTTGCCGTCAGCGCCGGCGGTGACGGTTTCCTCCTGATTGCGGAATTTGACGGTCACCTTTTCACCCGGTGCGGCCGTTCCCCAAATCGGCACCGCCATGTCGCGTTGCAAGACCATGTGATCGCTGAACACGCTCGGGAGTTTCACCTCAGCACCGGCCTGAGCGGTAAACCAAATTGTTGCCGACGCGACGAGCGTTCCGATTATTCGATTGATTGAGCGATTCTTCATAAGATTATCTCCGTAAGTTTTTACAGTTGGGTGTGACGATTATTGATCGGCATTGCCAGCGGCAGGTGGCTGTGCGGGAATCGGCAAGGCGGATTTAGCTGGCAAAGATGATTTTGGCGGCAAGCCAGTTGGCACCGATGAATACATTTCCAGTGGGACTTTAATGGCGCCGGCTTCACGCAGGATTTGAATGCCTCGGTCAAAATCGCGGCGGTCGAAATAACGGCTGAAGTAAAGATCCAGGTTCACAGTCGTATCAGCTCCTCCTGAAAGATGCTGGGTCCGGATGTTTTGATAACCATTTTCTGTCATCTGGCAGACCCGGTCAATTGTATCAATCTCAGTGGCCGTGTAGGAGACGATGAGCGGCACCGCCTGGGCAATCTTGATTCCGTGTTGCTTCGACGCCTTGAGGATCTCCATTAACTCAGCGGAACGGTCGGCGCCAAGTTCGATCGCTTTATTCAGATCGCGGGTGCCACCGGTGAAGAACTGGCTCATCCGATTCATGGCTTCGACTGATTTGGCGCGGCGCGAGTTGTTGTCGAGAATGCGCTGGCGGAGCGAACTGAGGGCGTTGCCAACATCCACGCTGTTGCGGATCCGGCTGAGTCGGTCGCGGGATTTGGACGAAGAATCGGAAATGTTCTCCGGTTGTGGTGGGACCGGCGGTTGATTGTTTTGGCCGGAATTATTGTCTTTCGCCTTGGCCTGATTATGGATGCTTCGGCGGACACCGGCGAAGGAATTAGTGGCCGTGATGGTATCCAACAAATCGAGAATCTGGTCGAGTAGCTGTTGCGAAGCGACGGCATCATAACGGATCTGCATGTCAGGTTTCACACCGCTGGCGGAGGCCGGCAACTGGGTGGCAAACACGGGCGCAAACGGATCGGCGTCCGCTGTAGCAGAATTTGTATTGGCCGCTGCCGTCGCATCCAAAACAATGTGCAAGGTGGTGGGAGCCGCATTGGTATCGGCTGCGCCCGGTTTGGGAGGCGCGGGTCGCAACAGGCCGGCATAGGCAATCATGGATTCCCGTTCGGCTTGCAACGCCAGCAGCAGTTGGGCGTAACCGCGGCGGGCGTAATAGTTGCCAGTCTGTGGTTTGGCTGAAATTGCGCGGTCGAAATATGGCAACGCATCCAGGTAATTACCAAGTGCAACTTCAACTGAGCCGAATAGGTCATTATAGTCGGCTTCCTTCTCGAACTCCTTGCGAGCGCCAATGAGCAGTTGGGCCGCATTGTTAAAGTTGCCCTGACCGAACTCAATACGCGCCAGTGAGAATTGGAGCTTGCCAACGATTGCGGGATCCAGCTCGCTCTGCTCCGGTTCGAGCGCGAGATAGCTGCGGTAAAGCCGGAGCGCCTCGCGGAAGTCGCCTTCATCCATCCGCCGGCGACCGACGCGGACGTAGAGCTTGAGCAATAGGTCACGGAATGCCGGGCGGGCATCGGGATTGTTCAGGCAAGCATCTTCGATCCGGGCCAGAGCATCGGCATCTTTACCGGCCGCCATTTGCTCAATGGCCAGCGTGCGATATTGGACAGCCTGCGCTTTCTGAAAGAGCGCAGTGATCGCGTCGTGGTTGGCAGTAACGTAATCGGTCTCAGTATAACCACGTTGGAGTTGCTGGATAACATTGATGATGTTGCGGTAGTCGTTGGTGATTGATAAGTCGCGCACTTGGGCAAAAAGCTGTTCAGCGGTCTTTTCACGAATGGATTTTTGGAGTGTGGAGCGCAGCCCAGCGACGCGTTTGCCCCAATCGGTAGTGGCGTAGTTCTTCTCGATCTGAACATAGAGATCAAGCGCCTTTTCGGGCTTACCGTCGCGTTCCCACGTTTCCGCTTGTTCAAACAATGTCTTGGCTTCTTGATCCATTTTTTGGACCAAGGCGGTATCACGCTGGGTGAGTTCGTCCGTAACCGCAGAAATCTTTGAGTAGGTCGGATATGCCTCGGCGATCTCCTTGAGCAGGGCGATGCCCAACTTGACATCACCGGCGGCAAACGCGCCGGTCGCTTTCTGATATTTGCGCTGAGCCTGAGCTTCGATAATAAATGGGTCGACAGTTTTCTTGATCGCCACCAGTTCTTGAGCGGCGCTGGTCATCGCAAACTTCGCGGCGATCTCGTCAAGGATCTGTTGGCATTGCTCATACTTACCATCGGCAGCAAGGCGTTTGGCATAAACAACCGCTTCAGCGGCAATTCCGTCGTCGACCCCCTCAAAGGCTGACTTGGAATCACTAAGCACGGGCAATGCCGCGCTATTCTGAGCAAAGGACTGACCTTCGGCATCCTTGCCGCGAACCATACCGGACGGGTCAATCGTGAATGTTCGCCGTCCGGTCTTGTTGTAGCGTTCGGGTTCGGCGACAGCCAGATAACCTGATTCACCGGCGTCACGGATTTTCAACCGATACCCTTGGATCTGACCAGAACCGAGATCACGACTAAAAAAACTCGTACCGGCTTCAGCCAGTTCCTGCAATGTCATGTACTGGCCATTGCCGGTCTGGCTGGAATCCTTGAGGCGCATAACCTTTACAAGTTTTTCGGCACGCGCAATCCCCTTCAACGCGGAGATAGTGTTCGCCTCATTCTCGGCAATCTGCTTGTCAAAAATCACCCGTTGCTCAGCCATCCGCTCATCGCGATTGTGCTGGTAGAATCGCCAACCATAAAAACCGCCAATCCCCAGTGCAATCAAGGCCCAACCAAATCCCAAGCTCAGCCCCCAAATGGCCTGTTTGCGGTCCGCTTCCATTCCGCCATGCCGGCGGATCTGACCCAAAGCCAATAAACCAAGAATGATCGCAAATGGGAAAAAGATACCGGACAACCCGCACAACAACGCGAGTACCGGAAGTAACCCGACGCTCATTCCGCCGGGATGTTCGGTCGGACGGACAAACCCGGCTGGTTGTTGTGGCTGCTGCATTGGGAAACCCAACGCCGTCTGTTGCGTCAGATTGAAGCCACAGCGCGGACAGAAATTGACAGCAAACGGCACAAACGTTCGACAGGCCGGACATTGCACACCCTGCGGCATCATCGCCGTATTGGGGACAACGGTCTGCATCGCCATGCCGGGGCCACCGGTTGTCCCAGCCGGCGAATCCGACATTGGTGAGGGCTCCGGCTCAACAGTCAGCGTGACCACTGTCGGCTCATCCGGCGGACAGATAAAACGTAGCTGCACATTTTCGCCAAGCCGAATCAGATCGCCATCACGAAGTTGTGCCTCGGTGATCGGCAAGCCGTTAATAAATGTGCCATTGGTGCTGTTTAGATCCAGCAACCAGTAGGCGTCTCCGCGCAATTCAATACGAGCGTGGCGATTGCTGACGGAATCATTCGCCAGTTGCAGCTGGTTGCTGTCCAAGCGCCCAAGCGTGCAACTCGGATCAGTCCAGCGATACTGGTACTCTTGCGGCGTACCCGGATAGATTTTCAGCACAGGCATGCAACGCGGACACTAGCCCATCCGCGCTACGCTCGCAATAGTAGAAAATCGGACATTACGAATAGTTGCGTCCGGCTGACGGCGCGGTATGATATTGGCACAATGAACACTCACTTCGACCTGCCGGGTATTTTGAAACTCGACTCTGGCCCTGGCAATCTTACTCGCATCACCGTCACCGGCCCGCAAGCCACCGCCACCATTTACCAGCACGGTGCCCAAGTCGCGCTCTTCCAGCCCCACGGCGAACGCCCGGTCTTGTTCATGAGCCAGCAAAGCCAATACGCCACCGGTAAACCGATTCGCGGCGGCGTCCCAATCATCTTCCCGTGGTTCGGTGCGCACCCGATTGATTCAACTGCCCCGGCGCACGGCACCGTCCGGCTTACGGACTGGAATTTAGTTTCGACTGAGCTACGCGCGGATGGCGTCGTGGAGCTTGTCTTCGCATTTCCGCCGTTCTTGAAATACCGGGTCGCCATCGGCCGGCAACTAACAATGACACTGGAAGTTCACAATCCCGGCCCGACGCCGCTAAAGTTCGAGGAAGCATTGCACACCTATTTTGCCGTGAGTGATATCCGCCACTGCTCCGTGACCGGCCTAGAAAACGCCCGATACGACAGCAGTGTTGAAGGCGTTACCGATAAATCACAAGGCACCGCCCCGATCCTGTTTACCGCCGAGACCGACCGGCTCTACCTCAACACCCGCTCCACTTGCGTCATTCACGATCCCGTCTGGCAACGCCACATCAGCGTCGAGAAAAGCGGCTCCGACTCGACCGTGGTTTGGAATCCGTGGATTGCCAAGGCGAAAGCCATGCCGGATTTTGGCGACAATGAATGGCCCGGCATGCTCTGCATCGAGACCGTCAACGCCCGTGTCAATGCCATCACACTCCCGCCCGGCAAAACGCACACCATGCAGCAAATCGTGCGCGTCGAGAAGGCCTAAGCCGGTAATCCAAGCCGCACAAACTGTTCAGCGGGCGCATCATTTTCATGCATCAGTCGAATAAGATGCGCAATCATCATCTGCTCGATTTTTGCATCATGGATCGGGCGTTCTTGTTTTGGGTCAGTGGCAAGATCATAGAGCGCCGTCTGCCAGACCGATTCATCCGTGACCCAAGTTGACCCCGGCATCCGCAACAGTGGACAGCCTTTCGTAAACGAAAACGGCGGCGCGAGCGTCGCCGCCCTCAGTTCCTTGACATCAAACATCTCCCGCATATGCGTCGGCATCACGGTATAGTTGAATAGCGGCGCGTTGGTTCGATCCTTCGGAGCGCGCATGTAGACATACCGTCCATCGGTCACATTCACCTGCGCGCCGAACAATCCAAACAAGCCAGCCTCGCGTACCGGTTGGTCCGTCGCAATCGTCGCCGCCAAGTCCCGACCCTGCATGTCCGCCGTGGTGGGCACTCCAAAATAACCAAGCAATGTCGGGCCGAGATCAAGCGCCGGTTGCACCAACGCGCCCCGCCGTTCTCCCGTCTTGCGGCAGCGCGGGTCCCAGACAAAAAATGGCGTGTGGGAAACCTCCTCGTAAAACGGCATCACACACTTCGCCCAGTAATCGTGTTCGCCGAGCAGGAAACCATGGTCAGTCCAGATCATCAACATTGTGTCATCCCACAGCTTCAGCTCGTCCATCAGGTCGAGTACCTTGCCAAGCTGCCGGTCGCACATCGTTACCAACGCGGCATAATGCCCGCGCAATTGCTCCGGCATGTTGCTGGAACTACGTCCATAGACCGGCCAGTCGTTGAGCGGTTGGCCAGTGCCAATCAAATCCCGGTAAAGCTCCTGATACTCCGGTTGGGTGAAGAACGGCTCGTGCGGATCAAAAGTCTCAATTTGCAGGAACCACCGGTCAGCATCACGATTGCGCCGAATGAAATCGAGGCCAGCGGCAAAGGTTTTCGCCTGCGGCTGATCCGCCTCGCAGCGCATGAATTGCCGGTTGATCCGGTCGTTCCGGGTACTCGGATCCGCGTTGCGACCAATCATGTTGCCAATCGGCGGGTCGGTTACCTGACCGATACACGGGTCACCTTCCTGGCCACGCATGAACTCCCACGAATTGTAGCGATTATGGTAAGTGGCTCCGCCGTCTTCCCAATAATGATAATGATCGCTCACCAAATGCGTGTACACGCCCTGCTGGCGTAACATTGCCGGCATGGAATCATCAAATGGCTCCAGTGGACTCCATGACCGATGCAGAAAATTGGGGCGCGCCGTGTGCAATTCGCGACGAGCCGGCATGCAGGGCATCGAACAGACGTAACTGGTGTCGAATGTAACCGACCACTGCGCCAGCCGCTGAAAGTTTGGCGCCTGCACCCAATCGCAGCCGTACGGTGGCAGCAGATGCCGGTTCAACGAATCGAACATCACCATGATTGCCTTCATCGTGCCTTAAATTATATACGCACAACGGGTGCGTCGAGAAAAACTATGCTGCGTCTTTGGTTTGTTTCTTCTGAATCAACGGCTCGGCTTTGCCTTCGACGATGGCGCGGTTGATGGTGACTTCGGCAATGTCGTCGCGGCTGGGGATGTCGTACATCAATTCCATCATCAACTTCTCCAGCAACGACCGTAACGCGCGGGCACCGGTCCCCTTCTTCATCGCGGCTTCGGCCAGCGCATGCAGTGCGTCCTTGGTGAAGTTAAGATTCACACCTTCCATCGCGAAAAGCTTCCGGTACTGCTTGATCATGGAATTCTTGGTCTCACCAAGAATCGCCACCAGCTCGGCTTCAGTCAATTCGCTCAGCACGGACACCACCGGCAAGCGACCGATGAACTCCGGGATCATGCCGAACTTGAGCAGGTCCTCCGGTTCGACGTGTTCGAGCATTGACACGCGTTGTGCCGTCGTCGCCGCCGTCGGACTGTGGGCAAAACCAAGCGTGTGTTCGCCAATGCGTCGGGCAATGATTTGTTCAAGCCCGATGAATGCGCCACCGCAAATAAATAAAATATGCTCGGTGTTGACGCGGATATATTCTTGTTGCGGATGTTTTCGTCCGCCTTGCGGTGGGACATTGCAAACTGTGCCTTCGAGAATCTTTAGGAGTGCTTGTTGAACGCCTTCACCGGACACGTCGCGGGTGATGCTCGCGGAATCGCTCTTGCGGCCAATCTTGTCAATCTCGTCAATATAAACGATGCCCAGCTCGGCGCGTTTCACATCGTAGTCGGCGGCTTGGAGCAACCGGAGGATGATGTTCTCGACATCTTCGCCGACGTAACCGGCTTCGGTGAGCGTCGTCGCGTCGGCAATACAGAATGGCACGTCAAGCGTCTTCGCCAGCATCCGCGCCAGCAAGGTCTTGCCGGAACCCGTCGGCCCGATCATCAGGATATTGCTCTTCTCAATCTCAACATCCCGGTGGGCGTGCTGCCAATCAGCGGTGCCGGCTTTCTCGCCGGGGGTGTCCTGCTGAATCCGCTTGTAATGATTGTGAACGGCGACCGCGATGGTTTTCTTGGCGCGTTCCTGGCCGATGACATACTGGTCGAGCTGCCGTTTGATTTCTGACGGCTTGGAGATATTAAGCCGGACGCCGCCTTTTTTGGTTGAAGTCGGGTTTAGTTCTTTATCAACGATGCTCTTGCAGACATTGATGCAGTTGTCGCAAATACAAACGCCCGGCCCGGCAATGAGTTTGCGCACTTCACCGTGGGGTTTGCCACAGAAGCTGCACAATGTCAGATTGGGAGATTTGGCCATGCCTGAGCTTACGCCGGTTTCTTGTCGGCGTCGCGGCGTGATTTCACAACCTCGTCCACCAAGCCATATTCCCGCGCTTCCGCAGCGGACATGAAGAAATCACGGTCGGTATCCTTGGCAATGGCTTCCGTCGTCTTGCCGGTGTGCAATGCCAGAATCTCGTTGAGCCGGTCGCGCGTGTGCAGGATTTCCTTGGCTTGAATGCTGATGTCGCTCGCCTGCCCTTGCACGCCGCCCCACGGTTGGTGAATCATGATCCGCGCATTCGGCAACGCATAGCGTTTGCCCTTCGTGCCGGCCGCCATCAACACCGCGCCCATGCTCGCCGCCTGGCCGATGCAATAGGTCGTCACGTCGCACTTCACAAACTGAATCGTGTCGTAGATCGCCAAGCCGGCCGTAACCGAACCGCCGGGCGAGTTGATGTAGAGGCTGATATCCTTGCCGGCATCCTCGGATTGCAAGAACAACAACTGCGCGATGATGACATTGGCCACATTATCGTCAATCGGCGTGCCGATGAAGATGATCCGGTCTTTCAACAACCGCGAATAAATATCGTAGCCGCGTTCGCCACGGCCGGTCTGTTCGACCACATAAGGAATCAGGACTTGGGAATGTTCCATTTTAACCTCAAGCTTTCGCTACTTCGACCTTAGCATTGGCAATGAGGAAATCAAGAGTCTTGCCGACCAGAATCTGCTCCTCGACTTCCCCCAACCCGCCCTTTTCATCCAACTGCGCCTTCAACTTCTCCGCCGGCATCCGGTAGCGCGTCGCCATCGCCGCGATGCGTTGTTCCATCTCCGCCTCTTCAACGGTGATCTTTTCCGCCTCGGCAATCGCGCCGAGAATGAATGACGACCGGAGCCGCTCCTTCGCGCTCTGCGCGGCGAACCCGAAAATCTCTTCCTTCTTGCTTTCCAGCACGTCCTTGCCGACGCCGCGCTGGCTGTTCTCGCGCACGAGATCATAGACAATGCTCTTCGTCTCCTGCGCCACCAACGCCTCCGGCAAATCAAACTCCACCTTGCCCAACAAATGATCCACCACCTGCTTGCGCAGCTCCGAGTTCGCCTGCGCCTCACGTTCGCCGGCCAAGCCCTTGCTGATTTCCGCCTTGAGCTTCTCCACCGAATCCACGCCGAGCTTCTTCGCAAACTCGTCGTTCACTTCCGGCAATTTCTTTTCCTTCAGGCCGGTGATCTCCACAAAATATGTCGCGGGCTTGCTGGCGAGCGGCTTCACCGCAAAATCCGCCGGGAACGTCACCAACACCTGCTTCTTCTCGCCCACCTGCGCGCCAATCAATTGCTCGCTGAACCCCGGCATGAATGAATCCGCCGAAATCAACAGCCAGAACTCCTTGTGCTCCCCGAGCGTCTTCGCTTCCGGCGCCAGTTCGCCAATCGGCTTGCCCTCGACCACGCCGGTATAGTTCACAATCGCAAAATCGCCGCTCTTCACCGGCTTCCCGATGATATCCACAAAGTCCGCCTGCTGATCGCGCAAACCCGCAATCGTCTTGTCCACGTCCGCGTCCAACACCGGCGTCTCCGTCTTCTTCACCGCAATGCCCTTGTACTCCGGCAACTTAAATTCCGGGGCCGTATCCACCGTCGCCGTGAACACCAATGGCTTACCAGTCTCATTCTCCACCGACTCCACGTTTGGCATCCCCACCACGCGTAACTTCTGTTCCTTGACCGTTTCGCGGTAAGCGTCAGGGATCAAGCGTTGCTGGACTTCCTTGGTGATCTCGGCCGCATAACGTTTCTCGACCATCGGTTCCGGCGCCTTGCCGGGGCGGAAGCCGGGAATGGCGGCGCCTTTGCGGAATTCCTGAAGGATTTCGGCGCGCACGCCGGCGACGCGGGAAGCGGCGACTTCGATACGCAATTTCTTACGGCACGGAGCAATAGTTTCAATGGTAGCTGACATAGGGCGCACACCGTAAGTGATGCATTCCACCCCGTCAAGCCAAACAGCGTGCCCGCCTGAACTTATTGCCGGCGCACACGACAGCGCCGTCTCGTCCGCCTCGGCTTCGACATGCTCGGCATGACAAATAAAAAGCCTGTCACCCCGAGTATATCGAGGGGTCTCCTCCTTAAGGTATCGGATTCGCGCCGTTGTTGCTGAGCATCGCGGCCAACCGGTCACCCATCTCCGCCAACGTTGCCGGCGGCGTCCCGTTCCAATGGCCGGGATTAGCCGGTGAATAGGCCGTGATGGTCGCGGCGTCAATCCACCCGGGAAACACACCCGTCCCATTCTGCCAACCGGGCACGGCGGAAAGGATTTGGCCTGCCGTCCCAATCGGCAACCGCGCATTCATGACCGCCCCGGGCGAACTATCCGACCACATGGTATAAACCATGTCCCCCGGCGCATTGGTGGACATCGGATTGACGAGATACTTCGCATCATTGACGAGCGCGCTGACATTGCTCCCCGGCTGGAGGGCGTTATCAATCTTCGCCTTGTCGCCGGGAACTAGCTGCGCGGCTTCGCTGGCGAGAAAGACCGGATCGGTTTCCGGGTTCGTGCCGCCAGGCGGGCCTTGTGGTCCCTGCGGCCCGGGCGGACCGGCTGGGACGGCATCAATAATCTCTTTGAGGCCGTTGAATTGGTCGCGGAGAACATTCGCGTCAACTTCGTCGCCGTTTTGCGGTTCATTTGGATCGAAGGCCATCGGGGTTCCTCCTGTTGGTTATGGTTACCGGCTTATGCCAGAGTTATTATATTCAAAGGCCGAGAATCTGCCCTTTTTTGTGGTCAAATTCTTCGGCTGTGATAACACCGTCTTCCTTCAGTTTCGCTAAGACCCTCAATTGTTGATCGTAATCAGTCACAGGGCGTTCAGTTTGCAATGGCGGTGGAACAACCGTGGGATTTGCTGTTGAGTCAAAGGCTTGTTTATATTCGCCCCAACGACCATAGATTTGCTTTCCATCCTCAACTTTTGTGGAGGTTGGGGATGCGATCAGAGGATCTAATAGGGAAGTTTTAGCCGGCCAAACCGCCCAGATAAATGCTACCAAGTAACCAATACCAGTCAGTCCCATGACAATGTTGATTCCCATGATGATCAATTTGTAATGATGATTGCGATTGAAAGCGATAGTGGTTGGTAGCAGATAAACCCATAAACCAAACACAATCAGCAGAACGATGCCTATGAAAGGTAGCCGGTCTATTAACTCGTTTTTATAAACCAACAAAAAAACCAAACCTGCACTAATTCCAATAGTGAATGATAGAGCACCTGAGGGCAAACACGACTTAGCTGTTTTTATGCCATTGGATACGGTTGGCTCAGGTGCCGGGATCGAATGAGAAGCCTGTTGGTCCGGTTGTTCAGCATGTGGAATGACAAATGATTTTTTGCATGTTGGGCAATCAATCAGACTTCCAATCATTTCTTCCGGCGCTTCAACCGACTGTTTGCAATGAGGACATTCGAATTTATGATAATTCATCGATCTCCTGTCCTTGATTATTGCGCTGATATTTCGAAGACTAGATTTTTTGCCATAAAGCACACGTAGCCGGAGTACCGCGAATGGTATCCGACCAAGATTTCTCTTTGCGCTTTGTGACCAAGGCAGTTTGTTTCCCAATTTCTTTTGCGATTCTGCCATGCAAATGTTTAGTGGTCTCGGTGCGTCCAGCGAAACGAGTATAGATGTGCGTATGGTGCTTAATGATCTGTGCGATTACAAAATGAGAATCGAAAACGAGTCCCTTTTTGATAGGCCTGAGTACATTCCTTATTGCGGCATTCATACTCATATCCTTTTTTAATTCGTTATCGCCAGTCGCGCCGCTTAACTCGGTGTCACTGTTACTTCGTTACCGAAGGGGCCGGAGCCGGTTTCGTTTACGGCGCGCATTTTGTATTTGATCTGCACACCGACCGGTCGGTTGGCTAGAATCACATCGGGGCCGGGCGGGGAATCGGTCAGGACATACGCGGTGTCGGTGCCGACGATGAATTGATGGACTTGGTAATAATCTGCGCGCGCGGCGGCGGTGCATTGGACGCGCACTTGGCCGCTTCCTAATGCCGTCGCTTGGGTGTTTTTGACTGCGTCGGGACGGTCGGGTGCGCCGGGGGCGTTCAAGCCAAATGTCCGCCACGATGGACTGAGCGGGTCGAGCAACAAGG
>Ga0118677_10003143_pt1 | contig 31849 bp, 42 predicted proteins | sample AliMusrvi5mmetaG_FD_86154 | JGI IMG/M metagenome (GOLD analysis project Ga0118677, IMG submission 86154) | reverse complement strand
ATGCTCCCCGATCCAAGCACATTGGCAGTGCCTTGAGGGAAGCGGTTTTACATCCGCAAGTGGTGCACTTTGAATCCTAACATGTGACCATCAGGTGGTGCACTTTGGGTGACCGCCGACACGATACCACTTCACGGCCTCAGCATCATTCTTTGAGACGCATTTTAGATTGTACAGCCCATTCTCTTCCTCATAGCACATCCCAAGGTGATATTGGGCTTCGGCATTTCCCCGTTCAGCTGCCTTGCGAATCCACTTTAAGCCCACGACGTTATCCATTGCCACACCTGCGCCGCATAGGTAGGAAAACCCAAGTAACAATTGGGCTTCAGCATTGCCTTGTTCTGCGGCTTCTCGAAACCACTTCATGCTTTCGGCATCATCCTTTTTCACACCCTCGCCTTTGTTGTAGCAAACCCCAAGATTGTACTGGGCAAGAGTATTTCCTTGCTCAGCGGCCTTGCGATACCACTTCACAGCCTCGGCACCATCCTTTGCAACGCCAGTGCCATTGTTGTAGCACCACCCGAGGACGCATTGAGCCTTGGCATCCCCTTGCTCAGCGGCTTTGCGGAACCAACTCACGGCCGTGACTTCATCCTTAGTCACGCCTGCGCCATACGCGTAGCAACGCCCGAGTTTGACCTGTGCATTGGCGTTTCCCTGTTCAGCCGCTTTGCGAAACCATTTTACCGCCTCGGCCTTGTCCTTTGTCACGCCTGTGCCCCTGGAGTAGCAAGCTCCTAGCTGGTATTGGGCTTGGGCATCTCCTTGCTCAGCGGCTTTCCGATATTCCGCGATTTTCTCCGCTGACGGAACATCCGCTGCATATGCCTGAAAACCGCACAGGCAAAACAGACACAGACTTAGCAGGAGCCATTTCATTGATGCCAAGAGTATTCCTAACATAGATCCCCAAAGTCAAGCTTGGTTTTTTGGGCTAAGCGCAGCGCAGTATGGGCCTCTTTCTTTCCGGCAGAGATGGCATCCCCCATAAGATGAACCCACATCCCGGTCTCCTGCTTGCATTCTAGCAAATAACTCACTCGGCTCGGCAGCGTGGTCAGTGCCCGGCTTCTTCTTTCTTGGGCTTCCATTCCTGACTCATCCGCTCAGCCTCGGCGATTTGCTTGGGCGTCATGTTCTTTGCTAGATCGTCTCGGCTTTCCTTGGCATCCACAGAAAAATGCGCAGGAGGACGCGATTCGATTGATAGACTATACCACATATAGGCCTCAACGACATCCTGTTTCACACCTTCGCCTTTGGCATAGCAATCCCCAAGGCGGCGTTGGGCCGAGCGGTCCTCTTGTTCGGCTGCCTTGCGATACCATTTGACCGCCTCAACAACATCCTTGTTCACGCCTTCGCCTTTGGCATAGCAATCCCCAAGCTTGTCTTGAGCAAAGGAATCGTTTTGCTCAGCCGCCTTGCGAATCCACTTCACGGCTTCTACAGCATCCTTGGCAAGGCCTGTGCCTTCCATGTAGTGCCATCCTAGGCCAAGCTGGGCAGAGGTATATCCTTGCTCCGCGGCCTTACGCCACCACTTCACGGCCTCGACGGCATCCTTCGCCACGCCTTCACCGAAATCATAGCAAAGCCCTAGGTTAGCTTGTGCTTCCGCATAACCCTGCTCAGCCGCTTTGCGATACCATTTTGCCTCCTCGGCTTCATTTTTTGTCACGCCTGTGCCGTCCCGATAGCAAACCCCAAGTCTGTATTGGGCCTTAGCTTCTCCCAGCTCAGCGGACTTGCGATACCACTTCATGGCCTCTTCAGAATCCTTCGTCAGGCCTCTGCCCAAATCGTAGCATATGCCAAGATAGCATTGGGCATCGGCATTGCCTTGCTCAGCTGCTTTCCGATATTCCGCGATTTTCTCCGCTGACGGAACATCCGCTGCATATGCCTGAAAACCGCACAGGCAAAACAGACACAGACTTAGCAGGAGCCATTTCATTGATGCCAAGAGTATTCCTAACATAGATCCCCAAAGTCAAGCTTGGTTTTTTGGGCTAAGCGCAGCGCAGTATGGGCCTCTTTCTTTCCGGCAGAGATGGCATCCCCCATAAGATGAACCCACATCCCGGTCTCCTGCTTGCATTCTAGCAAATAACTCACTCGGCTCGGCAGCGTGGTCAGTGCCCGGCTTCTTCTTTCTTGGGCTTCCATTCCTGAACCCTCCGGTCAGCCTCAGCGATTTGCTCGGGCGTCAAGTGGCTTGCCATCTCACTCCGTATTCCCTCGGCAGTTACAACTCCTGCGGCGGCAGCGAGTTTCAACCACTTATAGGCCTCAACCATATCTTTTCCCACGCCTGTGCCTTTATTATAGCAGAAATTTCCAAGGTAGTACTGGGCAAGCCCGTTTCCAAGCTCTGCGGACATGCGCCACCACTTCACGGCTTCGGCAGCATCCTTTGATACACCTTCGCCACTGTAGTAGCGACACCCGAGCATGAGTTGGGAACCAGAATCTCCTTGTTCAGCTGCCTTGAGATGCCATTTCACAGCTTCGACCTTGTCCTTTGCCACACCTTCGCCACTGTCGTAATGATTCGCAAGTTGGCTCTGGGCAGATGAATCTCCTTGTTCGGCTGCTTTGCGATACCATTTCACTGCCTCTACGACATCCTTTGGCACGCCTCTGCCCTGATCGTAGTCAAACCCTAGAGTTAGTTGGGCAAGTCTATCTCCTTGCTCTGCGGCCTTGCGGTTCCAAAGCACAGATTCGGACTGGTCCTTTGCCACGCCTTGGCCACTGCCGTAGTAAATCCCGAGGGTGAATTGGGCGTTCACATCTCCTTGCTCTGCGGCTTTGCGACACCATTTGAACGCTTCATCATCATCCTTCGGTACGCCTTGGCCATTGGAAAAGCAAAGCCCAAGAATGAACTGGGCTTTGGCATCTCCTTGCTCAGCTGCTTTTCGATATTCTACAACTTTTGCCGATAATGCAGCATCCTCTGCAAATGCCTGAAATCCACACAGGCAAACCAGACACAGACTTAGCAGGAGCCGTTTCATTGATGCCGGGAGTATTCCTAACATAGAATCCCAAAGTCAAGCTTGGTTTATTGGTCGTACCGCTCAACCAAGAAAGAGAATTGGAACCACAATAGCAGCAATTCCCTTATTATCCGCGTTCATCGGTGGTTCCTCTTCTCTTTCTAGGATAATGCCTTTCTGAATAACTTTGCGTCTTGGCGTCTTTGCGCGAGACCCTCTTTCTCCAACATATTCTAGCAGCCACTCCCCCTGTCATTATCGATGGATGCGTGGGCCCGCGGAAATTCTACTAGAGATCTAGTAGATTACACTCCACCACCTCCGCAGGTGCTGCGGACGCTTCGCGTTCCAGTTTTTCCAGCCAGACCGCCAGCATCGCGGTGTCGGCGGGGGTGATGCCGGGGATGCGGCCGGCCTGGCCGAGCGTGGCGGGCCGGATTTCGCTAAAACGGGTCTGCGCTTCCTTTTTGAGGCCGTGGATGGTCGCATAGTCCAGATGCACAGGCAGGCGCTTGCTTTCCTGGCGCGACATACGCTCGATTTGCGTGCGCTGGCGCACCAAGTGGCCCTCGTATTTGAAGTCGGTCTCAATCAAGACCCAGATTTCCGCGGCATATTCCTGCTGCAGGGCCTCAGGCAGCAAGGTCCATGAGTTTTCACTGCGGCGGAACCATTGGTCGAGCTTCATGCCATCATGCGCGGTCTGGCGCACCCAGTCGGCGGCTTTTTCCAAGGTGGCCTGTTTTTCCTCCACCCGGCGCACTCGCTCCCCTGAAGCCAGGCCGATGGCGGCCGCCTTGGGGGTGAGCCGCAGATCGGCATTGTCCTGGCGCAGCAGCAGCCGGTATTCCGCACGGCTGGTGAACATGCGGTAGGGCTCGGTGCAGCCGCGCGTCACCAGGTCATCCACCATCACGCCGAGATAGGCCTCATCCCTGCCAAGCACGAACTCCGCTTTCCCCAACACCTTGAGCGCTGCATTCGCCCCGGCGATGAGTCCCTGCCCCGCCGCCTCCTCATACCCGGACGTCCCGTTGATCTGCCCGGCAAAATAGAGTCCCTCGACATTTTTGGTCTCCAAGGTCTGCCGCAACTGGGTGGGCGGGCAATAGTCGTACTCCACTGCGTATCCGGGCCGCAGGATCTCGCAGTGTTCCAGGCCCACGATGGACCGCAGGAACTCCAACTGCACCGCATAGGGCAAAGACGTAGACACCCCGTTCACGTAGTATTCCTGCGTGTGCCGTCCCTCCGGCTCCAGAAAGATCTGGTGGCGCTCCCGCTGGGGAAAACGCACCACCTTGTCCTCGATGGACGGGCAATAACGCGGCCCTATGCCCTCGATCACCCCGCAGTATAGCGGAGATTGGTCGAGGTTCGAGCCAATGATCTCGTGGGTGCGCGGGTTGGTGTAGGTCACCCAGCAGGGCAATTGTTCCACGTGGAACGTTGGGTCGCCCCATGGATTCAGCGTGAACAGGTCATTATCGTCCCTCACCAAGGTATCGGCCATGAAACTGAACTTCGGCACCGGGACATCCCCGTCCTGGCGCTCGCAGTGCGTGAAATCAATGGACCTTCCGTTCAAACGGCAAGGCGTGCCGGTCTTGAAGCGCTCCAACTCAAACCCGAGGCGCTTCAGGGATTCGGACACATTGGAACTGGCATCCCCCATCCTGCCACCTTTCTGATTGCGCAGGCCGACGTGCATCAGCCCCCCCATGAAGGTCCCGGCGCTGAGGATGACGGTCCTGCCGGTGAGGATCATCCCCAGGGTGGTCGCCACCCCGCAGGCCCTGCCGTCCTCCACTAGAATGTCCTCCGCATTCCCCTGGTGGATTTCTATTCCCGGCATGGCTTCCAGCTCATGCTTCATCCGGAACTGGTAGGCCTTCTTGTCGCACTGCGCGCGGGGCGCGCGGACCGATGGTCCCTTGGAGGCATTCAACATGCGCCACTGGATCGCGGTGGCGTCGGTGTTCAGGCCCATCGCCCCACCCAGGGCATCGATCTCCCGGACCATGTGACCTTTGGCCAGTCCGCCTATGGCGGGGTTGCAGGACATGTGCGCGATGGTGTCCAGGTTTTGGCTCAGCACAGCCACCTCGCAGCCTAGGCGGGCCGCAGCCATCGCGGCTTCCACACCGGCATGGCCAGCGCCCACCACAATCACATCATAACATTTGGGAAATCGATACATCTCAGGACGGCGAACATAACCAGCCGGGGGGAACCCTCAAGCCCGGAAAATGCACAGAATGTTCCACGTGGAACGTTGAAGAAGATGGAAGGATCAGACTGATCTGTCGGATCTGACCGATCAGATGGATCCTTCAGATCTTACTGGTAGAAAGGATAGGAAAAATCCTTGCGCATAGGCCATAGTGCGGCCACGTTACCGCGCCGAAAGCGGCGAGCCATAAGCCTCCGCACCAAGTCTGTATTCCCGCCCGACTTCCTCCACAGCCGTCCATGAGCAGCGCCAGTCCTTCCCTCGATTTTTCCAACTCTCCCATCAACCAAGCGCTTTCCCCTGAGCGGAAAATCGAGTTGTTCAGCCAGATGGTCCGCATCAGGCGCTTTGAGCAAGCCGGTCTGAAATACTACCAAGGGGGAAAAATCGGCGGGTTCCTCCACCTCTACATCGGCCAGGAAGCAGTCGCAGTCGGCACGATCTCGCTGGGTGGTGAGCACGACCACTTCATCACTGCCTACCGCGACCACGGTCACGCGCTGGCCGTGGGCATGGGCATGAACGAATGCATGGCCGAGATGTTCGGGAAACAAACCGGTTGCTCAAAGGGTAAGGGGGGGTCCATGCACTTCTTCGCGCCGGACAAAAATTTCTGGGGTGGTCACGGCATTGTGGCAGGGCAGACCCCGCTGGGCCTCGGCCTCGCATACGGTCTCAAATATCTGGGGCGTCCGGGCTGCTGCCTGTGTTTCCTCGGGGACGGCGCAGTCAACCAGGGCGCCTTCCACGAATCCCTCAATCTGGCCGGCCTGTTCGAAATCCCGGTGGTCTTCGTGATCGAAAACAACGGTTACTCCATGGGCACCTCCCAGAGCCGCTCCTCCGCATACGGCGGCTGCCTGGCCCAGCGCGCGGAAGCCTACGGCATGGCATGGGATGTGATAGACGGCTCCAATCTCTACGAGGTCCGCGCCAAGACCCACATCGCCATGGAGCGCGCCCGCACGGAACACCGGCCCAGCCTGATAGAGATCGACACCTATCGTTACTATGGCCATAGTATTGCGGATGCCAACCACAAGAAGTACCGCACGCCGGAGGAGATAGAAAACTACAAGCAGAACCACGATCCCATCAACGTGTTCAAGCGCATCCTCGGCAACGAGGGGCTACTCTCCGAGGAACACGCGGCCACCATCAACAAGGCCGCTGCCGATGAGGCCGCCGCCGCGGTGAAATTCGCCGAGGAATCGCCCGCCCCCACCATCGCGGACATCGGCACGGATGTGTATTGGGAGAGCGATAACAACACACCCGCCTCCAAAACCGGCCGTCACTTCTTCGGCGCATAAGTCCCCTTTCCCCTAACATTTTCCCATGTCCCGCATTCTCACCTACCGTGAAGCCCTGCGCGAGGGCCTCGATGAGGAACTCGCCCGCGATCCTAACGTCGTCATCATGGGCGAGGAGGTCGCCCAATACAATGGTGCCTACAAGGTCACCGAAGGCCTGTGGAAAAAATGGGGCGACAAACGGGTCGTGGACACGCCGATCTCAGAAGCCGGCTTCATCGGCATGGGCATAGGCGCTTCCATGCTCGGCGTCCGTCCGGTGATGGAGCTGATGTTCTGGTCCTTCCACTCGGTGGCCTTCGATCAGCTCGTCAGCAATGCCGCCTGCGTGCGTTACATGTCCGGCGGCCTGTGCCATTGCCCCATCGTCATCCGCGGCCCCGCCAATGGCGGCACCGGTGTGGGAGCCACCCACTCGCACATCCCGGAGGCCTTGTTCGCCGCCTTCCCCGGTCTCAAGGTCTGCGCCCCTGCCACCCCGGCGGACGTCAAGGGCTTGATCAAGTCCGCCATCCGCGACAACGACCCAGTCTACGTGATGGAAAACACCCTGCTCTACGGAAACTCCGGAGAAGTCCCGGACCCCGCCGATGGAGACTTTGTCATCCCTCTCGGCCTGGCCGACCTCAAACGTGAGGGCTCGGACATCTCTATCATCGCCCACGGTCGCTCCGTCATCCACGCCCTGGCCGCTGCGGAAACTCTCCAGGCCGACCACGGGATCAGCGCTGATGTCTTAGACCTCCGCTCCATCCGCCCGCTCGATGTGGATGCGATCCTGAAATCCGTCATGAAAACCAACCGGGCGGTACTTGTGGACGAGTCCAAGCCGTTTGGCGGAGTTTCCGCCATGGTATCCACCTTGATCCAAGAAGAGGCTTTTGATTATCTGGATGCCCCGGTGCAGCGGGTGTGTTCCTTGGATGCCCCGGCCATCTACTCACCCCATATTGAACACGAGCAACTCCCCAATCCGCGGAGAATCGTGGAGAAGGTGTTGTCCATAGCGTGAATGGAAAATAGGACGGGTTCTCTGCTGGAAGACAGAGATCAGCAAGTCTGGGCGATTAGGGCTGCAGGTTGGATGTGGGCGGTGAGTTTTCTCTTGTCTTTGGCGAGGGCACGGAAGTCGCATTCCACCTGAATGCCGTGCCAAAAATCCTCGGATTGACCGAAGAACGCACCGAAGCGCATGGACATGGCTGGAGTGATGGAGCGGCGGGCGTGGATGATCTCGTTGATGGCGCGGGGAGCAACTCCGATGGCTCGGGCCATGGCATTCTGGGAGATGCCCATGGGGATGAGGTATTCTTGGAGCAAGATTTCGCCGGGAGTGATCGGAGCGTTCATAGGGATAACGTATAACGTTACAGGGGCGTGTCAATGATAATCACGTCACATGGGCAGGCCCGCTTACAGTCCATACGAAAACGATGCGCCATTGGTCATTGACGCGGATGGAGTAGGAACCGGCAAGATCGCTTTTGAGTGCCTCCAGGCGATTGCCCGGCAGGACAGCGAGATCCGTTAAGAGCCGGGCGCGGTTCATTTGAATGAGTTTGCGGAGCGCTACCCTTGCGATAGCTGCATGGCGACGATTGTTTTCCCTGAGGAAAAGATCCTCGGTATCGTGATCGGCAAAGGATTGAATCATGGCTTTGCGATGTCCGCTTACGTTATACTGGTTGCCAAAAGGGATTGCCCAAAAGGGATGTGACAAGGGTGAAGAAGGTCTCGCGCATGTCAGCGAGGGCGCGAAGGATGATGGAGAATGGGCAGGATGGGCCTTATCCATGGCGTGACCACCGGTTTTCCGATGGGGAAATTTCCCACCAGTTTTTGCTTTCTTTTTGATTGCCAAGGGGAATGACCCTTCTAGGCTTACGGCCATGACCACACGTTTACTAATCGCCGTTACAGCCACGGGCATCGCCTTGGTCCTGAATTCGTGCTGCTGCATGTTCTAACCCTCTCCCACCTAAATCCACTCACCCTATCATGAAAAAACTCGCCCTGTTCCTGTCAATGGCCGTTGCTTCCCTCGGCTTTACCTCTTGCTGCTCGATGTTCGGCACTCACACGGATGAGTCCCGCTACCATACGGTAACTTACCAGGTGAAGACCTGGGGCTATGATACGGTGAAACGTGAAATCGTCACCCCTGGTGATGCGAAGAGCGGCCTCGCTGCCACGACCCGGACGGTTGAGGAAAAGGTGCCCCATTACAAAACGGTGACCAAGAAAGTCCGTAATTCCTGCGACCAATGCGTGCGCTTCTATTGCCCGAGAAAAGACAACTGCGGCACCACCTCAGCGTCCACCTTGGTGATTTCCAGTGCCCAAGGCAGTTCCGGCAGCCCGAACATTGGCCTCATCCCCACGATGAAGACCATCGCTCCTTGAGCCCTGAGTCAGTGTAATTTCCCAAGCGCGGTGGAGAAACTTTCTCCCCGCGCTTTTTCGTGGATGGCTTGCACTTAGCGCCATACTGGCATATCTCCCGCCGTCATCCCAACCTCACCCGCCAGCCCCACTCCCATGTCTGTGAATATCGAAATGCCCAAACTCTCGGACACCATGACCGAGGGCACCGTGATCAAATGGCACAAAAAAGTCGGCGACTCCGTAGAGATCGGCGACATCATCGCAGACATCGAAACCGACAAGGCCACAATGGAAATGGAGGCGTTCGATGAGGGAACACTAACGGAAATTCGGATCCAGGCAGGAGAGAAGGCTCCCATAGGTGGGGTTCTGGCGGTTCTGGATGGCGGCGCCAGTGGGACTCCTGCAGCGCCCGTAGCAGCCACGGCACCTGTTGCCCAGCCGCAAGTCGCAACGCCTAACACACCTGTCGTCATTAGCTCAGCTTCCAACGAAGTGTCAGGAGACAGGATCCTGGTGTCACCATTGGCACGCAGGGTAGCAGCCGACCTCGGAGTGGATCTGTCCACTGTAGTAGGCACCGGCCCAGCAGGACGCATTACCCGCAGCGATGTGGAAGCCGCAACCAGCACACCTGCTAGACCCATAGCCAAGACCCCATCTGTCCCATCCTCCCAAGCCACTGCAGCAGCCGCGCTGACGGCATCGATCAAAGCCAAGGTCACATCCGCTCCTTCCCCTGCTACTGCGGTTCCATCTGCGCCTTCGGCACCGTCAGCATCTAGCACACCTGCGCCACAAGCCATCTTACCCGTCGCCAAGGCTGAAGACCAGATCGTGCAACTCAGCACCATGCGCAAGGTCATTGCCTCAAGGTTGCTGCTATCCAAGACCACCATTCCACACTTCTATCTGCACATCGAGGTGGACGCCGGTCCGCTACTGGCACTGCGCAAGCAAATCAACGAGCAGGCGGAAAATACCCACGGCAATAAATACTCGGTCAATGATTTCATCCTCAAAGCCGCAGTCAGTGCGGCGGAGACCATTTCAGCAGTCAATGCATCGTTTGCAGGAGATCACATCGTTAGGTTCAAACACGTTGGGCTCTCAGTCGCCATCGCTGTCGAGGATGGCTTGGTCACACCGGTGATCAAGGAGGCGGAAACCCGCTCCCTGCTTTCCATTTCCAGATCCGTCAAGGACTTCGCTGTCCGTGCCAAGGAAAAGAAACTCCGCCCGGATGAATTCGATGGTGGCACCATCACGGTTTCCAATCTGGGCGCATGGGGCATCGAGTCCTTCGATGCCATCGTGAATCCTCCCCAGGCCATCATTCTCTCGGTCGGCGCGGCCATCGAAAAACCCGTCGTGAAAAATGGCCAGGTGGTCCCAGGTCTGCGGATGAACCTCGGGCTCTCCTGTGACCACAGGGTGGTCGATGGAGCCATAGGCGCTCAGTTCCTCGCTGAGCTCCGCAAGCTCATCGAACAGCCGTCCTTGATGCTCCTGTGAGCGAATTGGGGACTCTAAGCCACTACGCGAATCTTGTGAATTCCGCCTGGTCAGGCGATCTGGATGTTAGCAGATCTCTTGATGAATATGTGATTTTTTGACCCTATAAGATCATCTTCGTCATAGTGTGAATAAGTCCCCCAAAGGACCGTTCCTCACTATAAACTGGGCTGTTCCACGGGAAGAATAACTTGGGCATGAACCCCGCTGGCGTCTGGACAACCCAGCCTTTTGAATAATCTACTGGGGTCTTTCCCTACTCGTTCAGAAGTTGTTCACACTCGTTTCGCAAGTTCTTGAACTGGCTGCTCATGAGCTTGTTCAGCTCGGGGTTTACGTGCCGGAGTACTGAAGCATAAGCATGGAGTGCGGTGGCAAAGTGAGGCACGAACGGCGACACCGCTTCCATGCTTTAGCAATCAGTCTAGTTCCTTGTGGGGCAGTTCCAAGTTTCCCGTCAAATAGTCCCTAAAAATCCAAGCGGAATACAGTCTGAGCAAAGCCGTCAGCGAAATAGGCCCACAAATTCGACGCGACATCCATCCTGCTCCCAATCTTGCAACAGCCTGAAGCCCGCGCCCCGCGGTCACCATTTCCAATTCCCCTTCTTCCTCTCCCCATCCATCCCATTCTTCTCATCCAAAATTCCCCAAGGGGGATATGTCCCATAGCCTGGGGTTGGCACGCAGTGCCTACCCTAGGAAAAGGTAAAAATGATTTCCTACCCCAAGGGGGTTGCGTCCAAGCGTGACGCGCATCCCACCCCCAAACCGTACCATTCTGGCAAACGTCCCGGGATGAGTGCGCAAGAATAACGTTGTCAGGCGGGTGGCTAACTGATAAAAAGGAAGTTGTCTTCCGTCGTGTTCTTTGAATGCGTGCGGTGGACAATATCCGCGAAACCGGAAGACTGTTTCACGTGTTCAATCTCTGGCGTTTAATCAGAAAACAAATGAAAGCAATCATAACACTCCTTTTTTATCTCACTGGGGCGTTAGCGATATCATGCAGTCGCAGTCAGGAAAAACGAATCGAGAATCATGTTCCTGTTCTAGCACCCGATGCGGCTTCCGCTTCTACCAAGCCCAATTCACCGGTTGCCATCCAAGGCGCCACTTTTGGCGGATCACGGCATGAGCTTGTAATTTCCTTTAATGATCAGAAGGAATACGACCCCAAAAATCTTGCAATCCAAGTCCAATTTTTTACCCGAGGACCAAACGGCTTGGTCCCTATTACTAAGGGGTGCAAACCTGACATGACCTCATGGGGTAATGAGGTAGCAAAAAACCATACCCATCAGTTGCGCTTATCAGAAGTAGAAGACTTCGCGCGGATGAAAGTTGACGTTCAAATTACCAGTAGCGAGAACACACAGGTAACAACAATTGAAGAAGATACTGCTTCAAAAGCATTTGATGTGGTAGAAGCCAAATAACCAAAATTAATCTATTATGACTATTCGATACATAACGTTTTTCTCCATGGGATGCTTATTTTTTCTGTGTTATATGCAATAGGGGTTTTTGTGTTTCCAAATAAGCAACTTCCCACAATGCCAGCGCAACTAGGTTATTTAATGGTTGGTATGTTAGGTGTATTTACAGCAGGGGTGCTAAAAAAACTGTCAAAGCGCATCACTGCCCTTGAAGAAAAACTACAAGAAAAGGATTAACGCCACATAACGTCGCTGTTCCACAGAAAATATGAAAACGCTCCTCATCCTCATTTTAGCAGCCACCGCCGTTTGGGCAGAGGACAAACCGACGGTTGACGTTTATCTCATTCGGAAGTTCGACCGTAACGCCACTGCTCCACATATGCCGGAAGTAATCCTTGAAGTCGCCAATACCACCAAGGATACATTCTATGTTAAGGGTGAAATCATCGCAAGTCCCGTTCACTATATGGAGGCGCTGCGTGGAGACAAGTGGCTCCGAATACCTAACTTCATTTGCGGCACAGGAAGCTCACTTTATCCATTGCGGCCGGGGGCTAAGATGCTCGTGACTGTGTATTTTCCCTGGGAGGAAAGGCAAGTTCGTTACCGTTTCTTCTTCTGGACATCGGAAAAGCAGGACAATGTCATCTCTGTCAGAAGTCGGGCGATTGACCGGAAAGAACTCGGCGACCTGACCGGAACGATTGGCGAGCTGGACTCAAACAAAAAGTTGGATCCTATTGAAACAGATGAAGAACTTAACAAGCGAGAAAAGGATGTCTCTGACTTACCGGTCCCTTTCAAATAATCCCGACATGTCGTAAAAATCACTCCTGTCGTCTGCACCAGACAACAAACCCCACCCACCCTCCATGCCATGAAATGGCAGCAGAAAAAATACCCATACACCTGTCCATCCTGCCACGCCAATGACGAGGTTGTAATTTCCCGCTGGAGTGGCCTTTCTGATAATCGGGGATGGGATTGTCCGCATTGTGGAGAGCATCTTGTCCCCGAATATGCCCGCCCAATTCTATATAAAATCAGCCACTTCGCATTGTACATAGGACTTTTTCTGCCACTCATCCTTGGATATAGATGGTTTATCATACCTATCCTCACTCTTGCTCTATACGGCCTTCAAGCCCTGATGTGGCCGCCGGTAGTGATTAGGAAGCTTCGTCCCAAGGATTTTATTGCCGAGGAATTGGGCGGCAAGGATGACTCTCAATTTTGACCACTTTGATAATGAGCTGAACCAATTGCCACTCGTTCAGCACAGAAGAAATAAAGATGATCGCCCACACAAAAACCTCTAGTTCACTGCTTGTCCTAACCGGATTTATCGTCTGGCTAGGATATGGGAGATTACACGGCACTCATACCCCTTGGCAGCTTTCATCCAGCTACTTTGTTGGAGCCATTGCCTTTTTCCTGGTGGCCTGCTTTCTGCCCGACCGCCAACCCGTGACCTTTCTCAGTCGGAGGTCTGCACTTGGCCTCATGAGCTTTTTTCAATTGTTGGCGACGCAACGGCTTTCTCATTTTCTGCCTAAGGACCAATCCGGAAATCCCATGTGGGATTGGGACATGGATGTTGTAATTTCAATCGCTATTGCCGTCGGATCTTATTGGCTTTCAATCTTCTTGATTCGCAGGTTCAGAATGTCTTCCGAATCCACAATTATAAAAGCCGCACAAGGCGCTGACGGGCCGCCGGAAGCGCCTCAACCACCCAACTAACTAATCTTAATCTCACGGAATGATCATGAAACGCTACTCTCGACTTTTATGGATTCTGCTCGGAATTGGAATTCTTCTCTTTCCGGTTCTTTCTGATGCGGAGCAGCCTCCAACCGTATCAAGAAGCTTTTATGAAAAAGTTATCAGTCCTCGGTTTCATGAGGTGCTCGAAGCATCGCAGGAAACTATTCCAGGCAGGCATTACGCTGATATCATGGTGCCCGTCTACAGTGGTTTTAAGGGACGTTCGATTGTAGGCATACCTGCATTTTTTGGTCATTACGAGCTGCGCACTCTTGGTACTACAACTGTTCCTGACTGGCTTCCATGTGATTATGATGGAAATGTTTGGATTACTGAAAAGAATTTCGAGGCAGTAATGAAGCAAATTAAATACGTTGATCAAGTCGGTGGTGGCAAGCGCGAGTAGCGCCGCAAATTCATCCCGTTCATAACCCTTTGACCCGCGCTGCCTCACCTCTAACGAAACTCACCGCACAACCCCATATGAATAAAAATCTAAAACCCGAGAGACCCACCCGCTGCTTTGCAGATGATCGAAAGCTATGCAGATGCGTTTTCGTCTGCCTGTATGCTGTTTTCTCGGCCATCACTGTCGTCCAAGGTGAGCAACCGGTCGTTAATGTTGGACGGACAACACTCAATAGCCATAAAGAACATAATTGGTTGAATTTCCTGGGCATAAAAGCTAACGAATTTCCCGTGAGGGTTAGTGAACCGGCATACGGTGCCCGGCTCAGGATCGACGTTTGGGAACCGGGAGCCAAAGACAAACCGAACTACTCCAAAATATTCGCCAATAATTATACTTTTAAGAATAAAGTGCCACTCGTCTGCAATTTTAAAGTCTCTTTTCTGCCACCCAAGCTGGAGAAGGTGGTTCCCGATGACTCCTATCCAGCGGTACTCGACTGGACGATAAGCCGTACCGGAGAGTGGGCGAAAGACGATTCCACTGGCTATGTAGGACGGGAAAGGCTCGACCTGCCGCGGAATTATTTGGCACTCGAGGGATACACCTTGGATGTATCGCCTGCTGTTTTCAATGCCGATTCGTTCAAGGACCCCGTGCCAATTTTCCATTACATGGTTTCAGACGGTTACGGGCACCATACCATGCAGACTTCCGAAGAAACCCGCAAGGCCAATCCGCAGGCCGTGCATATCATCGGCTGGCTTGTGCCAGTGTTAGAACGTAATACGACCTACGATAATCCCCCGGATGCACCGCCACCAGCAGCCAGGACTGATGCGCCGATTGCTGAGAACGGATTGCTCAAACCAGGGGCTCCTGCGCCGGAATGGTCAGCCCCAAAGGTTGGCGGAGGGACCTTAGGCTCTGGGGATTTGAAGGGGAAAATTGTTGTGCTCAATTTCTGGGCGACCTGGTGTGGGCACTGTGTTGTTGAGATGCCCGCATTCGTCCAGGTCCAGGGAAAATATCGCGAGCAAGGCGTGGAATTCGTTGGGATGTGCGTCGACCGGCAGATTTCGCAGGAGGCAGTCGGGCGTTTTTTGCAGTGGCACTTCACTCAGACACCCTTGAATTATCCTTCCGTCATGATCTCCGAAGAGCTTGAACGGAAATTCGGCCGCATCGAAGGGTACCCAACAACTTATCTCCTCGATAGAAAAGGCAATGTCGCATGGGTGCGCGTAGGGGAGGCTACCGGCGAGGAATTAAGCACTCAAATCCAGAAGCTCATTGGCAAATAGAATTCACAACACCAGAATCCGTACAAGTCATCCCACCGAATAACCGATAAGCCCCACAAAAGCCAATCCAGCCATAGCCCAAGCGCCGGGCATCGGTGGATTTAGACGTTGCACCATGAAAATGAAATTATTCTCTCTTACAGCAATAGCAGCTATGTTGCTCGCTTCGTGCCGCCATCATATGAGCGATGGGATTGCATCTTTCACCGCTTCTATTTACTCGGTTCCCGCAGCCAATGCTTTTCAAATGGATCTCTCGGAATTTCTGAAAAGAAATCAATTCCATCCAACGACAGCTAATTTCCTCGATTTCCCAGTAAAGGAAGATGGTGACATTGAATCCTCGTATACAGGATCATATAACGGCTCGAAACCTTTTACCCTTCGAATGAGTAGGACGATACGAGGAACTCAGTATTCCGTTCATGCGATGATTGAATGGCACATTTACGGATTCGAATCAGATATTGTAAATATGAAGCAGAAAGTAAACGAATTTTCCAAATCCCTGGACCAGATATCTAGCAAATATCCCAACAAATAGCCTCTGCCACCCGGCATCGGCTTCACAACTTCAACTTCAACCGCCCCCATCGTCCCGGTGGCATAGCTAAATGTTAGGAATTTTACCCGCGCACCACCATGAAATCACTAATCATCACATTGTTCATCATCGCCAATACCATATTCATCACTCAGGGAGGGCGTGATGTGCATCAGTTGATCTGGGGCACTGAGTCTTCCATTTTGGATCAGTTTAATCCCGAGCAAACCAGAGTGCGTTCAGAGAAGAATTTGGACGTGCTTGTGGAAGAGTATCGAAAGGCCGATGAGGCGACTCGAACACTCGAAAAAGGCAAAGGATTGGATGAAGTGCGCGATATAAAACAGGAGCACAAGGACCTATACCAGAATAAGGCAGCGCTCAAATCAGAGATTTCCGAGCGAGAGAAAAAGGGACGTGAGGTTAGGGACCTTTGGATTTACACAGGTTTCGGAGCGGCTCTCATTGTTCTTGGCTCCCTGCTGTATCGCTCACGAGCGGTGTGGCCGGGCTTGTCCTTGGTGATTGCGGGCTTTACCGTTTTTGAGTATTGGTCCAGCCCCTCATTCTTCAGCGGTGCCGGCGCGGAATTTCATGCGCTGCTAGTTAGCAAGACCGTGCTCACTTTCATTGCTCTTGTGGCGCTGTATGGGGTGTGGCGGCTTTTTAGGATTTCACCTGATATCCAGCCCCAGCATTAGGAGAGCGTTACGTTAGTTACAATAACAACCCACCCTAACCAACACACACAATGATACCAGAAAAACTGCAAGAAATCATGAAACAAGACGGCGTGGTCGCTATCGCCACGCTGGGGTCTGATGGGCCGCACATGGTCAACACGTGGAATACCTACCTCAGAGTATCGCAAGAGGGCCGGTTGCTTATCCCTGCGGGATACATGCACAAGACGGAGGCCAACATTGCGCACAATCCGGATCTCTTGATCACATTGGGGAGCAGCAAGGTTGAGGGCCTGCATGGGAAGGGTGCCGGTTTCCTCATCAAGGGAAAAGCGGCGTTTGTGACCTCCGGCGCTGATTTTGATTTCATGAAGGAAAAGTTCGGTTGGCTCCGCGCCACCCTGGCCGTGACTATCGAATCCGCCACTCAAACTTGGTGAAGACCATTTGCAAATGATTCGTTACCTACTTTTTCTTTTCGCGGTACTGCCATCGCTGATTTTCGCGGCAGAGGAGTATCCGCCAAAAGGCTTCACTGAAATAGATTCCGTGGAAAGCTCTTACGGAGGATTTAGTGTTGTGCACTATCAGAAAGATTCGCAGGATGACAGCGATGATACCCAAATATGGGTTCACGCCATCAAGCCCGAATTTAAGACACAACTGCTGTTCACTCACAATAGCAGTTCACATACCTTGATAAGTGATGATGAAAACTACATCGCCATCAATCTCCATGAATGCAGCAATCTCAACAATCTATTAGTGTTCAAACGCAACGAGAAAGGCGGATTTGATGAAGTTAATAAGGACTTTCGAGAAGCCGTGCAGAATCAGATGATAAAGCAATATAAGCTAGAAAAGGATTTGAAATTTGGCCATGAATATTGCTATGCGGATGTTTGGATGCGAGACGGCTTATTGCTGGGCCATTTAAGCGGGGAATACTCAGGGGGATATTCAGTGGAACCTTGGTATTTTATCTACGACGTCAGGAGAGACCGTTTCGTCTGGGATCTGACTAAGATTAACAAAAGACCCTACTCAGAAAAAGAACAAGAAAAGCCCACGCCGCCCAAAAAGTCCACGCCCAAGAAATCCAAATCCTGATGACGGCCAATTCACCAAGCATTCCACACTCATGACCCTCAACTACCAACTACGCCAGGAGGATGCCGTTGCCAGTAACCTGGAATACCGCAAGTCATCTCCCACCCACCGCGAGATGAAGACCCGTGTGAGACTTGCGGTTCCTGTGTTAATGCTCGTACTCTGGGCCTACACAAAAAACTCATCAGAATTTAATTGGCCTAGGGCCGTGATATATCTTGGTATCGGGTTAATTGGGTTCTTTTTCTATCCCGCCTATTTTGACGAGCGGCAGCGCAAGCACACAGCGCGTCTTATAGCTGAGGGTTCTAGAAGCAATAGCATGGGGCCATGTGAGTTGACTCTTGCGGAAGATGGTCTTCACTACAAGTCGGATATATGTCAGAAAGTGTATTTGTGGTCAGCCCTAGACAAGGTTGTTTTGACCGATGCTTACCTATTTATCTTTCTTACTGACCGCTCCGCTTTCCCGATTTGGATCTCAGACGTGGGGTCAGATGCCGCTAAGGCTGCCTATGATTATTTACTCAGCCACATGCCGCCCAAGGGAGAACCACAATCATGAGCCTGGTATTCATGCAGGATTTTGCGCCACCTCACGTGATGAGGGCTGGCTTGGACACGGTCTCTTGGCTGTGTGTCTACGCCCGGAACAAGTCGCTGAATGACCAGGCTGATATCCGCGAACTCAATGATTTGATGGAAGCAGTTCATGAGGTCCCACGGATGCTTATGCGCTGGAGTCCTGATCAACTGGAAATGCTTCGCATTCATTTGGGTTGCTTCCATTCAGATCGTTACCCAGGAGCCCCCGATTTCGTTGCCTATTTCGACCGCCGTCTCGAAGAATACCAGACCGCAGAACAATCCACGGGCGGGAGAACGCCATAAGACTCTCCTTCACCAAACTAACATCCTAGCACATGTCTGCCAAAGCGTGACGTCCCGCAGATGACAATGAAAAAAAAATACCCATATACCTGTCCCTGCTGCCACGCTGATAGCGAGCTTGAAATTTCACGTTGGAGGAGCCATTCATATAAAAGGGATTGGGAGTGTCCACATTGTGGGGAGCATCTTGGAACCAAATATTCTCATCCGGTTCTATATTACACCTGTAATATCGCATTGTCACTTGGATTGTTACTGACGTTTATTCTGGCAGCTGACCCTAAAAATAGGTGGTTTGCACTTGCTTTCATCATTGTCTACTTTCTTGCTGGATTCGGACTTGAAGCACTGATGTGGCCACCGGTTGTGATTAGGAAGCCTCGGACCAGGGATTATACGGATAAGGAATCGGGCGGCAAGGATGTATAGCAAACAATAAACACACTGAAAATCAGGCAGAATGAAAAAAGCACTATTCCGTATCCTCCTCATGTCGCTCATGTTGTCATTCACAGGCTGCATGAATACCGGTGAAACGCATTCACTAGCGGACGGTAGTTCACCAGCAGCCTACAAGAAAGGCGTGCTGGATGGTGAAAAGGAATTGAAGAATGGCACATTAGCCATCGAGTCATTTGGGCTACCGTCTCCATGGAGTCCGGTGTATGCGCAAATTTTGAAGCAACGATACGGAATTGAAGAGCAGACGGTGGCCGGCTGTTGTGTGGATGCAGAGATTATCGGACACGCCGAGGGCTTCAATTCGGTCATGGATAAGGCGATTAAACAGCGCTATCGTAAGGACGTGTTCGAAGAGGCTGCGGCTGAGGCAATTGCGTTCTACAATGCAAAGAAAGCCGCACAGGACAGCCCTCCGAAAGATAAATAAGCCTCACAACTTCCAATTCAACCACAGCCTAACCACGCGTCTGCCATTGCTCGGACGTTCGTTCAGAAAATGAAGGCGACCTCACTAATACCAGTCAACAATGTAGCCAAAGGCTTCTTGAAGGAAGCGGCAGAATGTCTGACCGGTGAAATCACGCTTTGCTTTGAGCACGCATTTCCGCTACCGGATGCGTTAGTACTTTTCAGAAAACACCAGAGTCATAGGATTTACGAACCTAAGCGTGACACAATATCGCCTCACACAGAACTATTCTATTGTTCCCTTACACCTGATTTTGCGCAAGAGCTGTCTCGTCTGGCCGAAATACATGATGCATCGGAGCTGTTTTGGCATGTGAAGGGCTATGATGACCAGCGCATGATTTTTTGGGTTCACGACGCATATGGAGCAGCTACTGCGTGGCTAAGTGTATCGATCCCCGCGGATCAACTCGAATGTCTTGCGGCGGGATGTGGAGAAGAACTTGTAACCGAAGACACTTCCATTGACTGGGATCACCCTTGCCGAATCGACAAGAGTGAACAAGACTTTAATGGCTAAGGCGGACAATAGTGCTACAAGCGTTCGCTCACGAATAATCGTACTGGCGCGGAATCGGAATTGTGATAGGGTAGCGCCCATGAAGCTGAAGGAAGTTCAGGACAGTGGTATGACCATGAGGTCTATGCGCTCCTGCTCACTGGCAACAATGCACAAGCCATCCCTTCGAATGTCCGATAAGCCCCACAACCATCAGCCCAACCACAGCCCAACCGCCGATCATCGGTGGACGTGAACGTTCCTCAGAAAATGAAGAGTCTCCAGAATGATGCGAAAGCCAGATGGCATATGTTCATGTTGATCTTCGTGTTGTTCCTACAGCTTCCTCTTATGGGTTTTGCGCTCTTCCTTATGGTGGCGGCAATCGTCGCTCATGGCACTACCGGAGACATACTAAATCGTCTCATTATAGCCGCTATTTGTACCACTCCGTTGATCTTATGGGGATGGGGCTTCCGAGTTCTTTCCGGCCTGAGGGACGGTTTCTTTATCCCCGCACGGAAAAGACTTTTAGTATATTACACTTCCCTTATGGTATACTGCAGTTTATGGGCATGTCCTTCTGTGTATCACAATGGCAATTCGTTTGAAATAACTGATCTATTCGGTATTATGATCATCGTTGGGGTGCTCTCGATTCCAATCTTCGCAACATTGTTTACCAAACCCAACCAGGCCGAACAAGTCACCTCTGAGGATCTAGTATAGCATGAAGAGCAGAATCATATCCGGAGTCATCGCGTTGATCTACCTGGTCGGCGCGTACCGTGGTGCCGGTGGCGAAACAGCATTCAAGGCCGGTATATCTCTGATACTCCCGCTCGCCTGCATTTGGTTCAGCCAGGAAATCGGAGACTTCTCTGGCTCAATCATGCGGGGAGGCGGGCCAGTGACGAAATCACCGGGATGGTTAGTGGCTGCTATCGGCTGGTTACTATTGCTGCTGCCGGGAATCATCGCCCTGCTCAATGGCATGACGGAGCTACCTTGATTATTTGGGGTGGCGCCTTCTATCAATATCCCGCTTGCCAAATGACCGGGCACGGATGCACCGTATCAGCCCCTTCCTTCCCATAGGTTCTATGGGTCCCATTCTTCCCCATCAAAAATCAAAATTGCCTTCGGCTATGCCGAGTAGGACTTCGCCGGTTTCATCCAAGCTCGCTAGCGCTCGCACCGCGTTCATCAATCATCAATCGTCAATCTATTCAACCCATCAATCTCTGCCCTCTGCGCCCCCTCCGCGCTCTCCGCGGCTTTGCGGTAAACCCTCTTCTGAACTTGCCCGTCGCCCACAAATATAGAACCATCCCCGGGCAGACATGCGGGAAGAAATGCAACACGCTGTGATCACCGGAGGCAGCGGCTCGTTAGGGCAGGCTGTGGCGCTGGCGTTGCAGTCGCCGGATTGCACGGTGGCCAGTCCCGGCCGCGAGGAACTGGACATGCGGGATGAAGCCGCCATCCGCCGGTATTTCCACCAGCGGCCCGTGGATCTGCTGGTGTGTGCCGCCGGGATCATCCGTGATGCCCCGCTCCTCCGGCTAACCGGGGATGCATGGGATGCAACGCTGGAGGTCAATTACAAGGGTGCCGCCGCCTGTGCGGATGCGGTGCTGCCTTGGATGCTCGGCAGGAAGCAGGGACATATCGTGTTCATATCGAGTTATTCCGCGCTGCATCCTCCTGTCGGGCAGGCCGCCTATGCCGCCGCCAAGGCCGCGTTGTTAGGGCTGGTCAATGCCCTGGCCCGCCGCCACGGACCGTCTAACGTTCGCGTCAACGCCATCCTTCCCGGTTTCCTAGAGACCCGCATGACTGCTGCCGTTTCACCGAGCCGCAAGGCGGAGGTCCTCTCTGACCACTTGCTGGGCTGCTTCAATACCTGCCACAGGACCGCAGAATTCATCCGCTTCCTGCACGACAGCCTGCCACACACGTCCGGACAGGTCTTTCAGCTCGACAGCAGGCCGGATGGTCGGGGATTGGTGTGATTTAGAAAGCCCTGAGCTTGCCCCTTGGGCAGAAGAAGGCAGGGTGGAAGCGGCGTGCAGCTTCAGGGACCGGAAATACGCGCCCCACTCTATCCAGGATGTTGCCTTGACAACGCCATGAACCCAGACCAACCTATGCCCGGTGAAGCCACAGACAACCCAGGTTCCGCACCCCTCCATAGTCGCGGCCCGCGAGGCCTTGGCGAAGAGACAGCCCGCGCCCTTGGCCAAAATTCTCGATCAGATCAAGGAGGCTCAGGACTGGAGGAGCAGGAATTCCTCCGAGCATGGATTGAAGAGAAAGGGTGCCTGATTCCTAGCCCTCTTTGGGAATCTTGGATCCTTGTGTCGAATCAGACCTTGGAGCATGGGGTGCGCTTTCGTCTGGACGACCACCGGGCAGTCAAAAGGACATGAGGTGGATGATTGCTCAATCCGCTATCATTTGCCCTGCCCGACTCATCGCGCTCGAATTCAATTTCATCTTGATCTGCGTCAATCCTGTTCATTTGCCTCGTTATCTCGGATAGCGTGCTCGGCTATCTCCGCTACGCTCCGGTTGCGGTTGAATTTCTTCTAAAGCGGGAGTGGTTTCGGGTGGCTGATCCCTATACTGGTTGCCAAAAGGGATTGCCGAAAGGCCGAGCTTGGAAGCGCCGGGTCCAAGGCGTGACGATGGAGTGGATAGACATCCACGACTGAGGAACAACGCCGGAACCGGGGTTTCCGGGCCGGAATTGGAATCCAAATCCTGCGGAGCGGCACTATTACGCATCCAAATACAAACCCACATCACAACCCGTTTCGGCTATTATTTTTGGCAATCAGTATAGCCCTCATCGGGCACCCCTTTCGTGATTTCCCGCGCAAAGGTGTTGCTTTGGGGGCGGCAATACGCTTTCAGTAGCCCGTCGCGTTAGGACATGCTTGGCGCCTCCTTCCAATAACCCCTAGACCCCGTCATCCCCATGAAAATCACCAAAAACAGCTTCAATAACGAGGAAGTCGTCCTGGATTTCCACGAATACGACACCTGCGAATTCACCAACTGCCGCTTTGTCATCCTCGGGTATGCGCCCTTCGCCCTGAACAAGTGCGAGGTCAAGAACTGCGAGTTCACCTTTGCCGGCCCAGCCGCCAGCGTCATCCAGACGATGGCCACCATCTATCATAATCTAGGCGACCAAGGGAAGAATCTCATCGAGGCCACCTTCGAGCAGATCCGCACTGCCACACTCAACCAGACCAACCCACCCTCCTGAGCTGCCAGTTAGCCAAACCTAACATCATATTTCCGCCCTCATAGGCGGAATGCATTCGTTATTATCATGAATCAGAAAGAGTCATATTATGCCGGCCTGGACATCGGGGGAACCACGGTCAAGGCAGTCCTCGTGGATTCCCGCGCCGAACAAGCAGGCAAGCTGGTGGAAGTCCGCAGTCAGGTGAAAGACGGCTATGAGGCCACCTTCGCACAACTGGAGAATGCTCTGGACCAGCTAGCAGAAGGAATCGGCATCACGCGTGCCGAGATCGCGGGCATAGGTCTGGACGTGCCTGCGCCTAGCAGCAACGGCGTGATCTGGGGTCGCGCCAATCTGGGCGATGACTGGGTGGGAACGGACATCCGTGGCCGTCTTTCGGAACGGTTAGGAAAGCCGGTGTTCATGACCAACGATGGCAATGCCGCCGCCCTCGGCGAGTATGCCGTGCGCCAGTACCACAACAGCAGCCTGATGCTCATAGCCCCCGGCACGGGACTGGGCGGTGGCCTGGTGCTGCCGGGCGGGAAGATTTATGAAGGTGTCAATGGCCTCGCGCTGGAGGTGGGCCACATCAGTGTGCCCTTCCGTGAGGACGATGGCGAGTTGCCAGCCTGCTCTTGTGGCCTGAAGGGCTGCTCAGAAGCATGGGTTTCCCTCATGGCCCTGCGCCGCAGGTTGAGGCTGGACCTGGCGAAACCCCAGTGGGCCAGCCATCCGCTCAATCAAATGGATGGCCCCGTGGAGGAAAAGGCATTCCGCCTGCGCGAATTCGCCGAGAAAGGCGATGAGCTGGCCGTGAGCCTTTTCAAACAGCAGGGATTCATCCTGGGATTCATGACTGCCGATCTCGTGCGCGTGTTCGATCCCGGCCTGGTCGTCTTCGGCGGCGGTCTGGCAGAAACCTCGTTCCGCGACCAATACATGGAGTGGATTCAGGAAGGATTCATCGACCGCGCATGGCCGGCATACCGTTACAGTCCGCTGGACCACAGCAAGATCTCCACCCACTTCGAGTGGGCCACGGGCGGTGACGCCGCCGCCGCCATAGGCATGGCCTACAGCGCCCATGAAATGTTCCGCTAGAGCGGCGGACATTTTGATAGAGTAAGAAGCCTACCGCAAAGCCGCAAAGAGCGCAGAGGTTTTAGTATGATCCGTTCTAACGCTTCTTCACAGTGGCACGGGCATTCTGCCCGTGTGCTCTTTGCGGTTAATCACCTCTTCTCTTCATCACCCCAAAAACCAGCCCAGAAAAGCGGTGAAAAAGCTGTAACACCCTCACCGCCTCCTTCGCGCACTTGGCGGCTTTGCGTGAGACCCAAAATTCTTCCCATGAAAACAATGAAAGCAATGTCAGCCAGGGCGTTTCTGCTGCTGATCTTGTTTATGCTTGTTTCCCTGGGTGTGGGGAATGCCGCCCCACGTGATGAGGCTGTGCGGGACTTTCACCCGGCGGAAATACTCGCGAAGGCTCACGAATTCGACGTGGGACAAATTAAAGTCGAAGGCAAAATCACGAAGAGAGGCGGGAAATTTTATTTCCCGGGGTTAAGGATACTTTGCAAGCACAATGCCGAATTTTCCAAGTGGCTTGTGAAGAATTATAATCTCACAAGTACGAAATTAGGACCTTGCTTCGAACGATTGTTTCCGGGGATTAACAATTCGGATTTTTATGATAGTATGATAAATACCCGTAAATGTGGTACATTGGAAATTTTTCTTATGGACGATAAGAAAGAAGGATCTTGTATCATATCGTTTAATCAGTTTGCCGTTCAGACGGTCAAAGGACCAGTAGCAGTGAATTAGATGCCAATTTCCACATCTTCCCCAAACATCCAGATTTCCCAAGTAGCCAAAGAAGCGGAGCATTTAAAATCGCCCAAGCGGAGCATACACTCCCAAGTAATCTTATGTCATTGGAAACTAAAGAATCATTCAAAAGGTGGGTGACGGAACAGCAAGCCGCGTTTGCTGACAACCTTTGTCTTCTTCCGCCTGTGTTCGTTGATGAAGGCTATACCACAAATGCGTTCATGTCCTCCATCGAGGGCAAGGTAGAACTCTCTTGTGGGCCTGCCGAGTATAACGTGGAGTTGTTCATTCACGACAAATCTAAATCGAAGAGACTCACATTAAGTGATCTGATTGCTTTACCTGGGGTTCGAGATTGGTTGGTGGAAAATCGACCTAACTACGAGGGCAAACAACGAATCGAGGGTAAGGTTGAGTATGCTTTCCGACTTCTCAATGAGGCTATTGGCCAGGTGCCTGAAATGAACTGGCTTATTCGTAAAACAAATCCGTGACAACCTCAATTCGCTGCTCAAGCACCGTGTGGCTGATCCCTGAACTCCTCTTCCGCGCCCCCTTTGCGCCCTTAGCGGCTTTGCGGTAAACCCACTTCCCTCTTCCTCCCTGAGAACACCATCGACTCCCGCTTGTTCCCGGTCCACACTCGGGCATGGCCCACATCGGCGAGCGTGCATCCCTGAGAATCCTCCACGAGCAACCCTTCGGGTTGTATCTCGATGGCGGGGATCTGGGCGAGGTCCTGCTGCCCCACCGCGAGGTGCCGCCCGGCAATGTGCTGGGGTCCTGCCTGGATGTCTTTATCTATCGGGATTCCGAGGACAGGCTGGTGGCCACGGTCGCCGTGCCCAAGGTGATGCCCGGCGGCTTCGCCCGCCTCAAGTGCGTGGCTGTGACCGCCGTGGGCGCGTTCCTCGATTGGGGGCTGGCCAAGGACTTGCTAGTCCCCTTCGGCGAGCAGAGCGCGCGTATGGAAGTGGGCAGGAGCTATCTGGTCCATGTGCGCGTGGACAAGGTATCCGGGCGCATCATCGCCTCCACCCGCATCGCCCGCCAGCTCGACCACACGCCGCATGCTTTCAAGCCCGGCGATGAGGTGGACCTGATCATCTTCGGGAAGACCGCTCTAGGCTACAAGGCCATCATCAATGGCACCCACAGCGGACTCTTGTTTGCAGAGGGAGTCTTCCAGCCGCTCCAGGCCGGGGAACAAATGAAGGGCTACATCGCCACCATCCGCCAGGACGGAAAAATCGACCTGACCTTGCACGCCCCCGGCCGCGCCCGGGTATCCGGGCTGGAGGATCGCATCCTGGCAGAACTCAGGGCCCGCGGCGGTTTCTGGGCTCTCGGCGACCACTCATCCGCCGCAGAGATCCACGATGAGCTAGGCGTCAGCAAGCGCACCTTCAAACAATCCCTGGGAGCTCTGCTGAAAAAACAGGCCATCTTGATAGAAGACAGAGGGATTAGAATAGTGAATGGGGGATGAAGAGGAAGAATGTTTACCGCTAAGCCGCAAAGGTCGCAAAGGGGGCGCGGAGGAAGATGAGGATTTTGGGTGGAAGAGAAGAGGTGATAAAACGCAGAGCGCGCAGAGGTTTTTTAGAAAGATCCGTCTGATCCGTCCGATTTGTCTGATCCGCCCGATCCGCCTGACCAAGCACAACACCCCTTCCACCCATGCCTGGCATGAGTGCGGCGGGCGCCGCAGCTTCGATTCCAGATGGCGGCACTCTGTTAACGCCAGTGGATATACGTGCTGCGGCTACCCAGCCGTCACCATTTATATGGTGAACCGTTAGAGACCCCTAGTCAAGTAATATTTAGATAAACTCGCTTGCCAGAAGATATTTGCCAGAAGGGATCCCCCCGTGGTCAACAGTTCGAGGCTGCCGATTCCCTCTTCATTGTCCTCCCAGTGCCTGGGTGATGGCTGTGACGTTGTGACGTATCATGCCCTCGAATCCGGCATCCTTGCCTGTGCCATTGCCATCTGAGATCAGGGGTGTGGCCAGATGCACGCCGGTGGCGGCTGAGAGAGCGTCCACGGCTTTGCCGCCGGTGTTGGTTTCCGGAAAGATGGCGCGCACACCGGCTTTTTTAACGGCCTCTATCGTCCGTGCCTGTTCTTGCGGTGTGGTGTTCTGCTCCTGGTTCAGCCCCGCCACGGCTATCACCTCGAACCCGAACTCCTTGGCAAAATAAGCAAACGCATTGTGTGCTGTGACCAGTTTCCGTTGGTCGCGCGGGACTTTGCTCAACTCGCTCTTCGCCCATTTTTTCAAGGCCTCCAGGTGTTGGCCGTAGGCTTCGGCGTTTTTCATGTAGGTGTCCTTTCCCTCAGGATCTCTGGCAGCCAGCGCCTGGGCGACCACGCGCGCGGCGCGGCGCATGTTATCCACGCTCTGCCACCAATGTGGGTCCACCGTGCCGTCTCCGTGGTGGTGGTGCGGGTCCTCGCCGTAGATCTCGTCTTTGCCCACCGTCAGCGATGGGATAGTGATGCCCGTCTCCACCACAGTCACACCTTCCAGACTTTCCTTCAGCCGCCCCAAGTAGGGCTCCAGATTCTTCCCTGCCGCCAATACCACGGCCGATGCCTGCAAGCGCTTCATGTCCGCCGGACGCGGCTCGAAGCGGTGGGGATTCCCGCCTTCCCCCACCAGATCAAACACCTCCACCCGCGCCCCGCCCACCTGCCGCGCCAAATCCGCCATCAACGGATGCAAGGCCGTGACCCGCATCGGCTCCGCCCCCGCAGACAGTAATCCCCAGACGCTCACCAGCAGCCCCAACATCAAACTTTTCATGCCACGGAGGATATTTCCCTTCACGGTAATTGCAAGCTGATTGCATTAAATTTGGAGGGTAAGGGGGCGGGGGACTGAGTGGCCAAGGGCCGGGGGCGACTAACAGAAATGTCTCCATGAAACCTCCACATGTGAATCTGCGAGGGCTCCCGCGATTTAGGCAAACCCATATTAGTTGTCCATCACATTGCCGTATCCATTCGTCTAACCATTGGATTGCCCATCATCAGGAACAACATTTTTTGTTAGGAAACCTCGATTTTCAAACTTGGATCGGTTTCACATTTGTCAATGATAGCGTTATAACGGGAGACCAGTTCTTCGAAAGTGTGTCGGCGTTGGCTGCCGTTGAAACCAGTCCATTCGAGCATATTGGCAACAAGGAACTGGGTAATGTCAAGGACTTCAAGGCGGCGGTTGATGCCTTCCTCTTCGGCCAAGGTTTCCGCTAGAGCCACGCCAGCATTGGTGGAGACGATGAGGGGGCGCAGGCCGCGGTCGAGATTGTCGAGACACTTCTGAATAAGAAGTTTGCCGGGAGCGGTGGTGACGTGAATGACGCAATCACCAAACTGAAAGTCTCCCACGCGCCCTGTTGGAGAGTCGGCGACAGAGTAGCCGCTGTGATTGATGGTTTTATCAGGGTAAAGTGTTTCAAGTTTGGCACCAACCAAGTGCTGCATCACTGCACCGAGAATGGTCGAGCCCCGGTTCTCGGCTTGCCGCCGTTTCGCCTCGTCGAAGATACCAGTAAGGCAGGCCTTGAGGGATGAGCTGGTGTCAATCTTGAGCTTGAGCGGAGATGACTCGAAGAAGTCACGGACCCGTTGCACCCACCATTCCTCAACAAAATTCAAATTGAAGTCCTTCCGCTTCGCGGATTCATTCAAAAAGGCCACATAATCCTGCATGTTTCCCATGCTGCCACGACTGGTGCGCCCTCCTTCGGCAGCGAGGATCTTGGTGATTTCATATTTCGCAAGGATGGCTTGAACCGCTCCTTTTCCCAAACCAAGAACCTGACCTTGAGCGGTGGTGACGAGTTTAGCCGAATCAAGCGGCAGGCCACTTTCAATCGCCTTGCGGGTAATTACCAAGGCCACGCAGAGAGGCCCTTTGTTACCGAGGAATTTATGCGATGAGGCGAACTCTTGGAGCAAATTTGCTAGACCTTGGGGCCTTGGCGGCTTGGGTGAGTGGAATGAAGAGGTGATCCACCAAGTGTTTTACCACAGGCACGACTACGGCGTCCCCCATAGCGTTGTATGACTCGTTGTAGGACCGGGAAAGTTTATAAGCCTTGGGAGCCCCCATGATTAGGGCGGCCTCGCGGGCTGTAATGAGGCGGGCCTTCCATAGGCCCTTGTCATGTATGAGCAAAAACTGGCGACTGCTGCCACCTTCGGCTGTGCGGAGGCATCCTGAAATATCGTCAAACCTAAGTTCCAAAACCTGTTTGCCATGACGGGTCCGGCGGTATCCGGGGAATACGGCGCGTTGGTTGCGAGGCAGCTTATTGAGAAGCTCGCGGTGTTTTGGCGCGACAATCGAAAAAAGGGCCTGCGCCCTGGTTTCTTCGAAGACCGGAGCATCCCAATCAATTAGATCACTGAGGGTCTTGGAGTGCCTTTTTGGGCGTGGCATGGCCCAGTAGATGATGTCGTCCAGACACGCAACCGCTTTGCGAACGGGTTCGGGATGAAGCCAATTGGGGCCGTTGTCTTCTAACTTGCTGGTGTCCACATCCTCACGGGCGGCGACGACAAATACCCGGGGACGCGATTGGGGAACCCAGAGACGGGCATCGAGGAGCATGGGCCCGACTTTGTAGGAACGCTCGCGGAGGGCTTGGTAAAGCAGCCGGAAATCCTCACCACCATTGGCTGTAAGAAGACCAACAACATTCTCAAGAGCTATGACAGCGGGCTTGGCCGGCATTTCATCAAAGACACGCAGCCATTCCCAAAAAAGTCCGCTACGGGAAGCGGCTAACCCGCCCATCTTCCCGGCTAGGGAGAGATCTTGGCAGGGAAAGCTGGCCCAGACTATGTCTCCTCTGGGTATGTCTGTGCCGCGGACATGTTCGATTGAGCCCAGATGGAAGTGATCATCTCCATGGTTTGCAGTGTAAACGGCCGCTTTCCTCGGGCAAATATCGTTCGACCATACGGGGACACAGGCGTGTTTACCCCCCTGAGTGACAAGGCCGCTGCCAGCGAAGAAATCGATAAATGCTGGTGGCAGTGAGATCATGGGTTCAAATGAACACATTTAGATTGATTCCGCAATCAAAAAAGTCCGGTATTTTCATAGAGCATAAACCGGAAGTTAGCAGCCCGTGCAATATAACGGATAACTGGCTCCCCATATTCCCCTGATGCATGGGGGCTCGTGTCAGGGCCTTACCGCATGTGTTTGCCATCACACTTGAGTTCACCTCTTTCCCGGCGGGGCCGCAAGCGCTTTCGAGCGCCCCTGAACAGCCGAGTCGAGCGGTTCTCTCCGGCCTCATGAGCCATCCCTGGAATAATCGCCATCAGCAAATGGGATCCACTTGGATTCCCACAATTACGCCATGTATTTCGATCCCTCGCGGGAAAGGGGCGGGAACTGAGTGGCCACAGGCTCGGAACTCGCTATCAGGATTGGCTCGGTATCCTTCTTGACGCGCCGTGAGGAATCTGCCAGACATGAAGCACGGACAGGAACAACCTCTTTCCCGGAAATCGTCACACGCATGAAGCCGACACATATGACTCCGTGAGGACGGCACCAATTTAAAAACCTATATTCAGCACTTCCATGTCTGTTGAACAAACCAAAATAATCGACTTTGTGGGATTTGAAAAGACGACTGGAAGTATAGTATTAACTATATCTGATCATCTAGACTGGTCTGAGAATCAGCAAAAGAACCACATCAAACTGCTCCAAGATAAAATCAATACTTATCTCAGCTACATCGAAGGTGGTCAGATATTTAGAGATTATCCAGATGCCAGGAATCACAGAAAAATATACGTAATAAGTGTTGTTGGAAAATATAATCCCGAAGGCGATGGAATACGGTTCTTTGATTCAGTTCGCGAAATACTCAAACATTCAGGTTATGGATTCCGTATAGAATTGCTGTAACAGTCCGATGGAATATGCCAACCAACGAAGCTCCCATGAGTAAGCCACCGAGAGAAAGGTTAGAGTTCTGGATTCGGTTCATCGGCGCGTTTTTTGTGTTTGGAGTGATCGCGGCGCTTTGCTGCCTGAAGCTTTATCATTCGTGGGGATTGCCCAAATGCATTGCAGTTGGGCTGGTTGCGACTCTATCATTCAGCACGTATGAGGCATTTTCGGGTGACAACACGTGGCTTAAGATCATGGATTATATCAGGTGGCGGTGATAGAATAGGTTGGAGAAAGATCGTCTCGCGCCCTTCGGCAAAGAGCGTGGCAGCCTGGATCTGATGCGGAGATTCAAGAATAAAGAGGCAGAGGAACCACTGAATCACTGATAACCTCTGAAAGCACTGAACCATTGGAGCATTTCACCTTGTGTATCCCGTTTCCCGGTATTTTCAGTGGCTTCAGTACTGCTCAGTGTTTCAGTGGTAAAAAATGAGGTTTTTGACTGCCTAATTGGATAAAATGGATACGAATCGGCTATCGCCCATTGCGCTTGAAAAGAAGGAGTTCAATACACTTATAACCCCTAGTATCCGCAGGGCCGTGGTGAGATATTCACCAGTTCGTGGGGAATTTGCATGCATGCAATGAGGGAACGCTTGGAGGAGAGTGTAAGGAATTTTGTGTAAGTGGTCTTTCGCTGAAGGCTGGTTAGTTGTTGGGCATGCGGTTTGCGAATTCAATGGTGAAATGGCTCAGGGCGCTTGGCCAGTTATGGACCGCCAC
>Ga0118677_10003142_pt1 | contig 31853 bp, 22 predicted proteins | sample AliMusrvi5mmetaG_FD_86154 | JGI IMG/M metagenome (GOLD analysis project Ga0118677, IMG submission 86154) | reverse complement strand
ATTACGGTGGAGCTGATTACCCCGGTCGCGATGGACAAGGGCCTGCGGTTCGCCATCCGTGAGGGTGGCCGCACAGTGGGCGCCGGCACGGTTACGGAAGTGCTTTCGTAGCCTGGACGGGATGATTCGGGTCGCAGGCAGAACGAATGCGATCGTTCGGTAGTCACGAGCACCATGCTAGGGGTTGGAGCCCGTGTGCGGTGGAATGACGAGTTAGGGCTCCGGCGTAAGTTACGCTAAGATAGACTTGGAGTCTCCGGACAGGGGGTTAGGTTAAGGGTAGACCTGCGGTCTCCAAAACCGCTAGTGGGGGTTCGAATCCCTCACCCCCTGCCAACTGATTTCGAATAGGTGCAAGGACGATGGCTACACAGACCACAAACGCGGTTCAGCCTCTGGGCCAGTTCGGTAACTGGCTAAAGGGCGTTCGAGAGTACATTGACGAGTTGAAGGCTGAAATGCGCCGCGTGACTTGGCCCTCCCGGGCCCAGGTGCAGGCTACAACGGCCGTGGTCATAATCAGCGTTTTCCTGTTCGCCGCGTACTTTGCGCTGGTGGACGCGCTGCTTGGCAACAGCATCAATGTTGTTTTTCACAAGCTGGCGACAAGGTAAGAGCCGTCGCCCGGCAAACTGCCGGGCATGGCTTGGTGAGGACTCAGGTACGCGATGTCCGAGATAGACTTCAGCAACGAAGATCAGCTAGACGGCCAGTCGGCCCCCGAAGCTCCAGCAGCGAGTGAAGTGGAGACCGAAGCGGTTGTTGAGGCTGTCGAAGCGGCCGCGCCGGAAGGCCCGGCCATGAACTGGTACATCATCCACACGTATTCAGGCTTTGAGAACAAGGTAGCTGAGTCGCTGAAAGCGCGTGCTTCGGCCTACGGGTTCATGGACAAGGTGGGCCAGGTGCTCATTCCGACCGAAGAGGTCGTGGAGTTGAGAAACGGTAAGAAAGTCACCAGCAAGCGCCTGCTGTACCCCGGTTATGTGATGGTACAGATCGCTATGGACGACGAACTCTGGCATCAGGTGAAGAACACGCCGAGGGTGACGGGATTTGTGGGCGGCGGGAATACCCCGGTACCTTTAAGCGCGGACGAGGTTAATTCCATCCTTTACCGTCAGGCGAGTTCGGCTGAACGTCCGAGGCCGAAGTTGACGTTCGAGAAGAATGAGACTGTGGGCATCGTCGACGGGCCCTTCACGAACTTCTCCGGCAAGGTAGACGAGATCAATTCCGAGCGGAACACATTGCGGGTGATGGTGACGATTTTTGGACGTTCAACACCGGTGGAACTGGATTTCCTGCAGGTGGAGAAATCTGTCTAAGAGTACCCGCGAACGGCTGAACAGGATTTGGAAGCGGAAGGCATAGAAGCATGGCAAAGAAGGTAAACGCAGTTGTAAAACTGCAAATTCCGGCGGGGAAGGCAACTCCAGCACCCCCGGTGGGTACGGCGCTCGGCCCCCAGGGCGTCAATATTATGGAGTTCTGCAAGGCGTTCAACGCCAAGACCTCCGGCAAGGACCAGGAAGGTCTGATTATCCCTGTGGTGATCACGATCTACAATGACAGGTCTTTCACGTTCATCACTAAAACGCCGCCCGTCGCGATCCTTGTGAAGAAAGCGCTGAGCCTTGCCAAGGGCAGCGCAGAACCCAACAAAACGAAAGTTGGTAAGATCTCGCAAGAGCAGATCGATGAAATAGCCAAGATCAAGATGCCGGATTTGAATTCGTTCGACATTGAAGGCGTAAAGGCCCAGGTTCGCGGTGCTTGCCGCAGCATGGGTGTCGAAGTCATCAAGTAGCAGTAAACAGGCGTTTGGCGAGTGATTGCCGAACCAGTCGGAACGGGACGAGGCTTGTTTTGCCTCGCTCGCTAAGAAGTGTTATTGTAGAAGTTCAGGTCTTTAAGAACCTCGCATTGGGAGGCTTCTGGGCTTCCGAGCGTCGCGAAAGCGATTTTTGGAACGTGCCGGGGCCGTTAGGACCAGTCGATATGGCAAGAAAACCAGGCAAAAAGTACGCAGCAGCATCGTCTCAGGTTGAGGCGAAGCCTTACACTCTCGAAGAAGCAGTTCCGCTCGTCCAGAGGATCAAGTTCACGAAATTCGATGAGACGGTCGAGGTGCATATGCGCCTGGGCGTTGATCCGAAGCACGCAGACCAGATGGTGCGCGGCACCGTCGTACTGCCGAACGGACTTGGTAAGACGAAGCGTGTGCTGGTCATCGCCTCCGGCGACAAAATCCGCGAAGCCTTAGAGGCGGGCGCGGATTTTGCCGGTGGCGAGGAAATGGTGGCGAAGATCCAGCAGGAAAATTGGCTGGATTACGAAGCGGTGGTCGCGACACCGGACATGATGCGTGCGTTGGCCAGGCTCGGCAAGATTCTCGGCCCCCGCGGATTGATGCCGAACCCGAAGACCGGCACAGTGACGGTCGATGTGGCGAAGGCCGTTCAGGAAGTCAAGGCTGGCAAAGTCGAGTTCCGCGTCGATAAAACGGGCGTAATTCACGCTCCGGTCGGCAAGGTTGGATTTTCCACGCCGAAGCTGCTGGAAAACGCGAGTGTGCTCATCCAGGCCGTTGTGAAAGCCAAGCCGGCGGCAGCCAAAGGCAAGTACGTGAAGAGTGTCACGCTGTGCTCGACGATGGGGCCGGGCATCCATTTGGATGTTACGTCCTTCAATTTGCGGGCAGTAGTTTAGCGGCGGCAGGCTTTTCGCATAAGAACCCGCAGTCAGGATAAGGACGATGAAAGACAGAAAGCGCAAGCAAGAAGATCTGGAAGCGCTGCGTAAGGCCTTGCAGGAATCGGCGAATGTGTTTGTGACCGGTTTCAATAAGCTGACCGTTGCGCAGGATTACGAATTGCGCAGGACGGTGCGTCACGCCGGTGGAATGTACCATGTGGTCAAGAACACGCTTGCTGAAAAGGCCTCGGCGGGAACTCCTTCGGAAGCTCCGCTGCAGGGCTTGAAGGGTATGTCGGCGGTGGCTTACACCCAAGGCGATCCTGTGGCTTTGTGCAAGGCGCTGACGGCGTACGCCAAGACCAATGCAACATTCGTGTTCAAGGCTGGCATCGTGGAGGGTCGGGTCATCAATTTGGCCGACATCCAGGATCTTGCGAACATGCCGCCCAAGGAACAGATTTACGCCAAGTTGCTGTACCTGATCAATGCACCGGCACAGCGATTGGTGAGCGCAATTAGCGGCGTGGGCCGTAACGTAGCCGTGGTCCTTGACCAGGGCGTGAAAGAAAACAAGTTCTCCTCCTAGGTGGACCCAGGCTTGGAACCGCCTCGACCCGGGAGCGAAATAAGCACGATTTTTAGATAGGGAGTACGGACAACGATGGCTGACATCAATGCGATTGCTGATCAAATCCAGGGCTTAACTCTCCTGGAGGCCTCTCAGCTGGTGAAGCTGCTTGAGGAAAAACTTGGCGTTAGCGCCGCCGCTGCTTCAATAGCTGTAGCTGCGCCGGCCGGCGGTGGCGCAGCGGCCGCTGCTGTGGTCGAGGAACAGACCGAATTCACGGTGATCCTGACTTCATTCGGTGCGAATAAGATCAACGTGATCAAGGCCGTGCGTGAAGTCACCAGCCTGGGGCTGAAAGAGGCCAAGGACTTGGTCGAGGCTGCTCCGAAGCCGATCAAAGAAGGCATCACCAAGGAAGAAGCTGAGACGATCAAGAAGAAGTTCGTCGACGCCGGAGCCACGGTCGACGTTAAGTAGACTCGCTGGTATGGTGTTGCAGTAGGCGGTCCTCGCGCGCTGGTCTATCCTGAGGAATGAGCGGCGAGTAATAGAGAATTGAGCAGGGCGAGCCGGAGCGGCCGGGACGATGTCCCGGCTCAGCTTTCGGTTTGCCCTGTGAAACGTTACTTTGACTGACTTGTACTCTGTTTGTTAGACTGAAACAATCGAGTTTGGATTGTGGGCTGAGGATTGTTGCCTCTGTGCGACTGAAGAAATTGCCGGAGTACTCCTTCAGTGCGCGTTGTGTGCCGGGTGTGCTAACCCCCGTCCTGGCGACAAGTCTAAACATCTCAACCTCAGGCGCTCTCCGAATTCAGCCCTTGGTGTCAGACGTTCCTGCGCCGGGCCTCCCCAAAGAAACTAGTAGCTGTAGACGCGGCAATGGCTCCGCCGTGCCGGGCATCGTGGCCTGGTAGTTGGAGTCGGAAAGCGGGAAGGTTCCCGCCCGTGCGTTCCGGACGTACGGTCGAAACTTCCTGAAGGAGCGGTGAATGGCCACTGGGTCGACTTTCTACCTCAAAGATCGCGTTGATTTCTCCAGAATCAAAACGTCAGTTCCCATCCCCAACCTGATTGAGTTGCAGAAGAGCAGCTACGAGCGCTTCTTGCAGATGGATCTCCTGCCAGACGAGCGGGACGATATCGGTCTGCAAAGCGTGTTTCGCAGCGTGTTCCCGATCAGCGATTTCCGTGGTTTGAGCGAGTTGGAGTTCGTCGATTACTCGATCGGCAATTGGGAGTGCAAATGCGGTGCCTTGAAGGGGCTGAACCACTTGCGCACCGTCTGCCGAAATCCTGTTTGCGGCGCAACCATTAGAACGGATCCGTTCCATCAAGGCGACGTGTTGTGCGACAAGTGCGGCACCTTCAACAAGAACGTCGTGACGTTCTGCAATCGCTGCGGCGATCCTGTCGGTCTGCAGTTGAAATACGACCAGGCGGAGTGCGAAGAGCGTGGGATGACCTATGCGGCCCCGCTCAAGGTCACCATCCGCTTGAAAATGTTCGACAAGGATGAAGCTGGCAACCGCACCGTGCGTGAATTCAAGGAGCAGGAGGTCTTCTTCGGCGAAATCCCGCTGATGTCGGCCAACGGCACCTTCATTATCAACGGCACCGAGCGCGTCATCGTCAGTCAGTTGCACCGCTCCCCGGGCGTATTCTTCGAACGCATCGCGGCGCAGAGCTATTACCTCGGCAAGATCATCCCGTACCGCGGTAGTTGGGTGGAGTTCGAATACGACTCAAAGAACCTGCTGCACGTTCGCATCGATCGCAAGCGCAAGTTCCTCGGTTCGGTGTTCCTTCGGGCGCTGGGACTGAAGTCCGATTCGGACATCTTGCGTGCCTTCTACCGCATCACCGAACTACGTCTGAAGGACAAAGAGATTCTCTGGAAGACGGATGACAACCTGATCGGTTTGAAGTTGCAGGGTGCCATCAACTCGAAGTCCGGTGACGCGATTTATTCTGGCAAGGGCAAGGTTCGCGAGAGCACTGTCAAGGAACTACTCAAAGCCGGAATTGATGAAGTGAAGGTGACCGTCGCCGATATCGAGGGCGCCTGGGTCGCTCAGGACGTCATCGATCACGAGACTGGTGAAGTCCTCGCCGAGTCGAATCAGGAACTGACGGCATCCATTCTTTCCAAGGTCATGGACGCCGGGATCGCGACCATCGAAGTCTTCTTCCCGGACCGGGATGAAGTTGGGAACGTCATCTCGCTGACTTTGAAGAAGGATCCGGTCAAAGCGCAGAACGAGGCGTTGATCGACATCTACCGCAAACTGCGGCCGGGCGATCCGCCGACCCTGGACACTGCTACCCAGTTGTTCCAAGGTATGTTCTTCGATGCGCGAAAATACGACCTTTCGCGTGTCGGCCGCATGAAGTTCAACATTAAGCTCTACGACCGCGCCGACTACGCGCCGGAAGAGTTTTTGAATGACCTAGAATCCAAGAGCCGCAATCCTCTCGACCGAAGGACGCTCGATCAGAAGGATTTCATCGACACCATCAAGTACTTACTGAAGTTGCGCAAGGGCTTCGGGCAGGTGGATGACATCGATCACTTGGGAAACCGCCGCGTCCGCGCGGTGGGCGAACTGCTCGAAAACCAGTTCCGCATCGGGCTGGTCCGCATGGAGCGCGCGATCAAGGAAAAGATGGCCGTCTACCAGGAAATGTCTACGGCCATGCCGCACGACCTGGTGAATGCCAAGCCGGTGATGGCGGCGATCCGCGAGTTCTTCGGATCGAGCCAGCTTTCGCAGTTCATGGATCAGACCAACCCGCTTTCGGAAATCACCCACAAGCGTCGTTTGTCGGCCCTTGGACCAGGCGGTTTGAGTCGCGAACGCGCCGGCTTTGAAGTTCGCGACGTGCACTCCACGCACTACGGCCGCATCTGCCCTATTGAAACGCCGGAAGGTCCGAACATCGGGCTGATTTCCTCTCTGGCCTGCTTTGCGCGTATCAATGCCTACGGCTTCATTGAGAGTCCGTATCGACGCGTGCTCGATGGCGTCGTGCAGGATGACGTCCGCATCATTAACCCGGGTTCGACCTCACTAAAGGTAGGTCAGGTAATGACCCGCAAGGACATGGACAAGCTGCTTAAGAGCCTGGCCCCTGACGTGATGCTGCCCGAGTACGAAGCCCACAGCGACTACCTGTCGGCCTGGGACGAAGACAAGTATCTTGTCGCTCAGGCAAACGTAAAGCTCGATGCGGACGGCCGGATCGTGGATGATCTGGTGAACGCCCGCAAGTCCGGCAACTACACTTTGACCCACCGCGGCGAAGTTCAGTATATGGACGTCAGCCCGAAGCAGTTGGTGTCGGTGGCGGCGAGTTTGATCCCGTTCCTCGAGAACGACGACGCCAACCGCGCGTTGATGGGTTCGAACATGCAACGGCAGGCCGTACCGCTGCTGCGCGCCGATTCGCCGATTGTCGGTACCGGGATGGAGAAGGTGACCGCGCGCGATTCCGGCGCGACCATCATCTGCAAGCGCGCCGGAGTGGTGGATTCGGTTGACTCCGAGCGCATCATCGTCCGAGTGGAAGGCAATATCCACGAAGGCCAGATGTCCCGCGAGGTTGGCGCCGACATCTATCCACTGACCAAGTTCAAGCGCTCGAATCAAAACACCTGCATCAACCAGAAGCCGATCGTTGAGCAGGGGCAGCGCGTCAAGAAGGGTGCGGTGCTGGCCGACGGCCCATGCACCGATCTGGGCGAGTTGGCACTAGGCCGCAACGTTCTGGTGGCCTTCATGCCTTGGCGCGGCTACAACTTCGAAGACGCGATCATCGTCAGCGAGAAGTTGATCAAGGAAGATTACTACACCTCGATCCACATCGAGGAGTTTGAAATCGAAGCACGCGATACCAAGCTGGGGCCGGAAGAAATCACGCGCGACATTCCCAACATCAGCGAGGCGTTCCTCAGGAACCTCGACGAGAGCGGCATTATCCGCATCGGCGCCAAGGTCAAACCAGGCGACATCCTAGTGGGCAAGGTCACGCCCAAGGGCGAGACGCAGCTCACTCCGGAAGAGAAGCTCCTGCGGGCCATCTTCGGCGAGAAAGCCGGCGACGTGAAGGACGCGTCGCTCTACTGCCCGCCCGGCATTGAGGGCGTGGTGGTTGACGCGAAGGTCTTCTCCCGCAAGGGCGCGGATCTCGACATGCGCTCTAGGGCAATCCTGGAATCTCAGATCGACAAGTTGCACCGCAACCTCGACGACGAGAAGCGCATTCTGCAGGACGAGCGCGCCAAGCGCTTGGCCAATTTGCTTGACGGCAAGGAATTGGTCGCCGACCTGCACGATGAAAAGACCAATAAGAAGCTGCTGGCTAAGTCCACGCCGCTAACCCGCGACATTCTCGAAAAGATGAAGGCCCGCGACCTGAAGCGTATGAAGCTCTCCAGCCGCGACGTGCGTCTTAACGAGGCCATCGACGAGATCGAGGAGCTGACTTCACGGCAGATCCAGGTTCTCGAAAAGATCACCGAAGAGAAGACGGCCAAGCTCAAAAAGGGCGACGAGCTGCCTCCCGGCGTGATCAAGATGGTGAAGATCTATATCGCCATGCGCCGCAAGTTGTCGGTAGGCGACAAGATGGCCGGCCGCCACGGCAATAAGGGCGTCATCTCGCGGATCGTTCCGCAGGAAGACATGCCCTACCTGGCCAACGGCACGCCGGTGGAGATCATCCTCAATCCGCTGGGCGTTCCTTCGCGTATGAACGTCGGCCAGATTCTCGAGACGCACCTCGGGTGGGCCGGCTTCAAGTTGGGCAAAAAGTATGCGACGCCGGTTTTCGACGGAGCCACCGAGGCGGACATTAAGGGCGAGCTGGCTACGGCTGAATTGCCCTCATCCGGCAAGGTCACTCTCTTCGATGGCATGACCGGGCTTCCGTTTGAGCAGCCGGTGACGGTGGGTTTCATCTACATGTTGAAGCTCTCGCACCTCGTTGACGACAAGATCCACGCACGCTCCATCGGACCGTATTCGTTGATCACGCAGCAGCCCCTGGGTGGCAAAGCCCAGTTCGGCGGCCAGCGCTTCGGCGAAATGGAAGTCTGGGCGCTGGAAGCTTACGGCGCGGCTTACGTGCTGCAGGAGCTTCTGACCGCCAAGTCCGACGACGTCTTCGGACGCGCCAAGATTTATGAGGCGATCGTCAAGGGCGAGGCAGCGGCCGAGCCTGGCGTACCTGAGTCGTTTAACGTGCTCATCCGCGAGTTGCAGTCTTTGTGCCTCGATGTTGAGTTGATGAAGAAGCCGAAAGATGTGCCTGATTTGGCACACGCGGCCGACTAAGGATCCGGAACGAACAGGAGGCAAACGTGTACAGACCTAACCCGTACGATCGTGGAACCCTGAGCGCGGACTTCGATTCCATCCGTATCAGCTTGGCTTCTCCTGAGAAGATCCGAAGCTGGTCCCATGGTGAAGTCACCAAGCCGGAGACCATTAACTACCGAACTTTCAAACCCGAGCGCGATGGACTTTTCTGCGCTCGCATTTTCGGACCTACTGCTGATTGGGAGTGTTTGTGCGGCAAGTATAAGCGCATGAAGCACCGCGGCGTGATTTGCGACAAATGCGGCGTCGAGGTCACACTGTCGCGCGTCCGACGTGAACGGCTGGGCCACATCGAACTGGCCAGCCCGTGCTCCCACGTGTGGTTCTTCAAAGGGCTGCCCAGCCGCATCGGCTATCTGCTAGACATCACGCTACGCGACCTCGAGCGCGTGTTGTATTTCGAAGCCTTTGTAGTGGTAACTCCCGGCGAGGGCACCAACCTCAGCAAGGCCGAGATTCTGACCGACGAACGCAAACGCCAACTCGATGTCGAGTTTCCCGGCAAGTTCGTTGCGATGATGGGCGCCGAGGGCATCAAGGAACTGCTCAAGCAAGTTGACGTGGAGTTCCTCTCGGTGGACATCCGCGAAAAGATGAAGACTGAGCAGTCGCAGCAGAAGAAGCTCAAATACGCCAAGCGGCTGCGAGTGGTCGAGAGCTTCCGCAAGTCCGGTAACAAGCCGGAGTGGATGATTCTCGACGTGCTCCCGGTGATTCCTCCTGAGTTGCGTCCGCTCGTCCCGCTTGATGGCGGACGCTTCGCAACCTCGGATTTGAACGACCTGTACCGTCGCGTCATCAACCGCAATAACCGGTTGAAGAAGCTGATGGAACTGCATGCCCCCGACGTCATCGTGCGCAACGAGAAGCGCATGTTGCAGGAGGCCGTGGACGCTCTGTTTGACAACGGCCGCCGTGGCCGTGTGCTGCGCGGGGCCAACAACCGCCCGCTCAAGTCGCTCTCCGACGCCCTCAAGGGCAAACAGGGCCGCTTCCGCCAGAACCTGCTGGGCAAGCGCGTCGATTACTCCGGCCGTTCGGTCATCGTAGTCGGCCCCGAACTGAAATTGCATCAGGCGGGACTGCCCAAAAAGATGGCCCTGGAGTTGTTTAAGCCCTTCATTTACCACCGGCTGGAACTGCGCGGCCATTGCACCACCATCAAACAGGCCAAGGAATTGGTGGAGCAGCAGGATCCAGTGGTTTGGGACATCCTCGAGGAGGTCATCAAAGACCACCCGATCATGCTCAACCGCGCTCCCACGCTGCACCGTCTCGGCATCCAAGCCTTCGAGCCCGTGCTGGTTGACGGCAAAGCGCTGCGCATCCACCCGCTGGTTTGCACCGCTTTCAATGCCGACTTCGACGGCGATCAGATGGCCGTCCATATTCCGCTCTCGCCCGAGGCGCAAATCGAGGCTTCGACCTTGATGCTCGCCGCCAACAACATCCTCTCTCCTGCGCACGGTGGACCGATTGCGGTGCCGACCCAGGACATGGTGTTGGGTATGTATTACCTCACCAAGCAGCGTAAGGGCACCAAGGGTGAAGGCAAGAAGTTCGCCTCAGTTGCCGACGTGCTGATCGCGCTCGAAATGGGCGAGGTCGAAACGCAGACACCGATTACGCTGCGCTTCACGGGTCGCGTGATCGATCTGGCCACGGCTTACGACAGCCAGGACATCACTCACACCGAGCCGGTGGACTACCAGAAGGCCGACATGCTCACCTCGGTGGGCCGCGTGATCCTGAACGACGTGCTACCTGATGAGATGCCCTTCGTCAACGGTTTGTTGAAGAAGAAGGGACTTGGGCAGTTGGTCTACTACTGCTACCTCAAGCACGGACTGAAGACCACGGTGTCGATGCTGGACGACATCAAGGAACTCGGCTTCAGCTATGCCACCCGAGCCGGCATTTCCATCGGAATCGACGACATGGTTGTGCCCGCGACGAAAGCGGCGTTGGTCAAGAAGGCCGAGCAGGACGTCATCGACGTCCAGAGCCAGTATCAGGACGGCGCCATCACGCAGGGCGAACGCTACAACAAGATCATCGAAATCTGGAACAAGGTCACCGAACAGGTTTCGAAGGAAATGTTCAAGAAGATGGAGAACGACGACGAGTCGGGCTTCATGAATCCCATCTACATCATGGCCGACTCGGGCGCGCGCGGTTCTAAACAACAGATCCGTCAGCTCTCGGGTATGCGCGGCTTGATGGCCAAGCCCTCGGGCGAAATCATCGAGACCCCCATCACGGCGAACTTCCGTGAAGGCCTCAACGTGCTGCAGTACTTCATCTCGACGCACGGCGCCCGCAAGGGATTGGCCGACACGGCGTTGAAGACCGCGGACTCTGGCTATTTGACACGCCGCTTGTGCGACGTTGCCCAGGACGTGATCGTGTCCGAACTCGACTGCGGCACCGGCGACGGTATCTTTGTCGAACCGATCGTGGAATCGGGCGAAACCATCGAACCGCTGCGCGACCGCATCATCGGCCGCGTGCCGCTTGAGGATATTCGCGATCACGAAGGCAACCTGCTCGTTGCGGCAAATCAGGAGATTACCGAAGAAATCGCTTCGGCCATCCAGGATGCCGGCATCGACCGTGTCAAGATCCGCAGCGTGCTGACCTGCGAGTCCAAGCGCGGAGTTTGCATGTTGTGCTATGGCCGCAATCTGGCCACCGGGCGTCTGGTGGAGCAGGGCGAAGCGGTAGGCATTATCTCGGCCCAGTCCATCGGCGAGCCTGGCACACAGCTCACGATGCGTACATTCCACATCGGTGGCGCCGCAACCGGCGGCTCCGAACAGAACAAGCAGGACGCCAAGTACGATGGCTTCGCCAAGTATTTGGAACTGCGTACCGTGCGCAACGAAAAGGGCGAAGTCATCGCCATGAACCGCAACGGCCGCATCGCAGTGCTCGACGAGAAGGGCCGCGAGCGCGAACGCTATCAGGTGGTCTACGGTGCGAAGATCCTCGTGGAAGAGGGCGCGCCCGTTAAGACCAACCAGAAGCTCCTGGAATGGGATCCGTACACCTTCTCGATCCTCACGGAAATCACGGGTACGGTCCACCTCAAGGATGTGGTCGAAAACGTCACCTACCACGAGCAGGTTGACGAGGTCACCGGCCTCTCGCAATGGGTCATCATCGACTCCTCCGACGAAAAGAAGCTGCCGATGATCATCATCCGTCCCGAGGGCGGAGGCAAGCACGACGACAAACGCTACCTGATGCCGACTCACGCTCACCTCACGGTGCGTGAAGGCGACCGGGTGCACGCGGGCGACGTCTTGGCCAAGATCCCTCGCGCCACAACCAAGACAAAGGACATCACGGGCGGTCTGCCCCGCGTCGTCGAACTCTTCGAGGCTCGCAAGCCTCGCGAAACGGCGGTGATGAGCGAAATCAACGGCGTCGTGAAAATCGGCGAAGTTGTCAAAGGCGTCCGCAAGATCAAGGTGATTGGCGATGATGCGACCGAGCGCGAATACTCCATTCCGCGCGGTACTCACATCAACGTTCAGGAGGGCGAACGCGTTCACGCGGGCGATCCGCTCATGGACGGTCCGCGCAATCCGCACGACATTCTCAAAGTCCTCGGAGAAAAGGAACTGCAGAAGTACCTTGTCAACGAGGTCCAGGAAGTCTACCGGCTGCAGGGCGTCAACATCAACGATAAGCACCTCGAAGTGATCTGCCGCCAGATGATGCGCTGGGTCAAGATCACCGAGATCGGCGACTCGGAATTCCTCCCTGAGGAGACCGTGGACCGCTTCCGGTTCCGCGACGAAAACGACAGAGTGCTCGAAGCCGGCGGCCGTCCCTCCAAGGGCGAGCCGATCCTGCTCGGCATCACCAAGGCGTCGCTGTCCACCGACAGCTTCATCTCGGCTGCGTCGTTCCAGGAAACCACCCGCGTGCTCACTGAAGCCGCCATCAACGGACGGGTAGACTACCTGCGAGGCCTGAAAGAGAACGTCATCATGGGCCGCCTGATCCCGGCGGGCACCGGCATGGACTACTATCGTCGCGTCAAAATCGCGGGCGAGGACGTCGTCGAAGAGCCGGCGCAGGATCCGGATGCCGTTCCCGTGGACAGCTTCCAGGTTTACGACGAAGAGACTCGGGGCGGCTACCTTACCGGTACCGACGCGCTCGACCTCTCGCTCGATGAGCCGATCACCGAAGCCGAGTAGTTGTTATTGGGCTAAGGTCCGAAACGCAAGAGGCCGGGGCGCAAGCTCCGGCCTCTTTGCTATTGCACCAGCCGGCCCGACGCGGGACGCTGGTGATGGAACTCGTAGACGTCGCCGCGGTAGGTCGTTCGCTCCACCCAGAGTGGGCGCCCGTCGGTGAGGCACCCCGTGGCGCTGAGCAGGAATCCAGCCGCGCCAGAGCGGACGCCGAGCAATTTTGAGTCCGGCGCGCGGATGTTGACGGCGCGAATCAGCTGGTCGGCGCCGCCGATCGCGAGCCCCAGGCGCTCAGACCAATAGGTGTAGATCGATCCGAGCAGGTCGCGCTGCTTCAGATCAGGGCACAACGTGGCGGGAACCCATCTGCGCTCGTGGATCATCGGGAGGCCGTCGGCCAGTCGCAGACGTTCCATGTAGAACACCGGTTCGTTCTCCGTGAGATCTAATGCCGTCATGATGTCGGGTGGCAGGCTTGCGGCCAGGGCCTTTTGGAACGCCAGTACAGTTGTCGATGGCCGCTTTCCAGCCTGCTTCGCCTTGCGGGTGAAGCTCACCAGGGATTGCATGTCGTAATCCAGCAATGCCCCGCGTACGAATGTACCTACGCCTTTTCGAAACTCGAGGCTACCCTCGGAAACCAGGCCGGAAAGAACTTTGTTCGCAGTCGGGCGGCTGACGCCGAATCGCTCCGAGATCTGCCGCTCTGTGAGGAACCGCTCACCCCGTGCGAAGCTGCCGGATCTCAGCAACTCGTGCAGGGCCTCGTGGAGCTGCTGGTAAAGCGGCTCCCGGACCAGCGGCTTCGAGATGGACTGGTTCCGGTGGATCATCAGTATCCAGAGGGTGCAGACTGGCTGGGCTCTCGCGTCAAAGGCTCCAGGCCGAGCCGCTTGCGGCCGTCCTCCATCATCGTAATGGTGCGAGTCGCACCGGCGCGGGTCACGCCGATGGCTCTCACTGCAAGCAGCGCATCCAGATCGCGAATGCCTCCGGCAGCCTTCACCTGAACCCTCGCGGGCGAATGTGCACGCATCAGTTTCAGGTCATCCATTGTCGCGCCGGTAGCGGCGTAGCCGGTCGAAGTCTTGACCCAATCCACGCCGATTTCGCCGCAGATTTCACACAGGCGGATCTTCGCCGCGTCGTCGTGATACGCGTTCTCGAAGATGACCTTGATCTTCGCGCCGCCGGCGTGAGCCAAGGCTGTAAGCTCGCGAATCTCCGCGCCCACGTAGTCCCAGTTGCCGCTGCGGGCCTGGCTGATGTTGATCACCATGTCCAACTCGGTTGCGCCATCTTTCAATGCCTGCGTTGCTTCCGCAACCTTGATGGCGGTGGTGTGGCCGCCATGCGGGAATCCGATGGTGGTGCTTGAATGCACATCGCTTCCTGCCAGCAACTCCGTGCATCGTGCGGCGTAGTAAGGGAGAATGCAGACGCTGGCCGTGTCGTAAAGCCGCGCGACTGCGCATCCCGCTTCCAATTCGGAGACTGTCAGCGATGGGTTGAGCAGTGAATGGTCGATCATCTTGGCGATGTCCGGATAAGTGTAGTCAAGGGCCATGGTCGTCGTTCTCTCCTGCGAATCAAGGTTAGCCGGTGGCTTAGCCACTATATCACTACCAGGCCGCGCGACGCTCCCGGCAAGCCGTGGTTATACCCCCATGCTCTGCGGACGTGACATGATCTCAAGAGGAGAACGCCACCGGCCCCGATGCTCGAGAACATCAATCTGGGAGTCACCCTCTCCCGCGAGGATTACAAGCGCACCCTGCCCGGGTTGCAGCGCAGGCTGTACGACTTGGAGAAGGCCTGTTGGGACGAAGGAGCCTCCACTATCGTCGTCTTCGAAGGCTGGGATGCTGCGGGGAAGGGCACCACCATCGCCACTATCACGCAGCGTCTGGATGCCCGTGGCTTCAAGCTCTATCCGATCGTTCCTCCTCGGACCTACGAGCAGCAGCGTCCCTGGTTGTGGCGCTTCTGGCTGAAGGTGCCAAACCGCGGCGAGATGGTGATTTTCGACCGTAGTTGGTACGGCCGTGTGCTCGGTGAGCGCGTGGAGGGTACCGTCTCCGCGACCGTCTGGCAGGACGCATTCCGGGACATCGTCGAGTTCGAGCGCATGCTGACCGACGATGGAACCACCATCCTCAAGTTCTTCCTGCATATCAGCAAGAAGGAGCAGAAGAGGCGTTTCCGGTCCATCGAGGCCGATCCCCTGGAATCGTGGCGGGTGTCTGAAGACGATTGGGCACGGCACAAGCAATACGACGAGTACGTGGTGGCCATTGAGGAGATGCTGGAGCGGACCGAATCCGAATTCGCCCCGTGGACCATTGTTGAGGCGACCTCGAAATGGCATGCCCGCCGGAAGGTGATGGACACGCTGATTGGCGCCATGGAGAAGCGGCTTGGCGCTAAGGCGCCCCCACCCACCGAGTATGCGGAGGACAGCGTGAAGGACGCCGATCTGCGTGAGGCCATGGAAGCGCTTGCCGGAGGTGGGCTCTAATGCTTGAAACCGTCGAACTTTCGCTCTCGTTGGACCGTGACTCCTATGTGCGGGAGATGACGCGCCGCCAGATTCAACTGCGCGACTTGGGCTATCAGGTCTACCAGCGCAAGCGCCCCGTGGTACTCGTGTTCGAAGGCTGGGACGCCGCAGGGAAGGGCGGGGCGATCAAGCGCATCACGGAAAAGCTGGACCCGCGCGGCTACGTGGTCTACCCGATCAGCGCGCCGCAGGGTGAAGACAAGACGCGGCACTATCTTTACCGCTTCTGGCGCCGTCTGCCCGAGCGCGGCCAGATCGCGATATTCGACCGTTCCTGGTACGGCCGCGTCCTCGTCGAGCGGGTCGAGGGCTTTGCCAGGGAAGCGGAATGGAAGCGCGCGTACAAAGAGATCAATTCCTTCGAGCGTCAACTCCGGGACTTTGGGGCAATCGTCGCCAAATTCTGGATCCACATGTCGCGGGAGGAACAACTGCGCCGCTTCGAAGAGCGCCAGAAGATTGGTTACAAGGAGTGGAAGCTGACCGACGAGGATTGGCGCAACCGCGATAAGTGGGGGCTGTATGAGGCGGCAGTTGAGGAGATGCTGGTTCGTACCAGCACGCGCACGGTCCCGTGGTGCCTCGTGGAAGGCAATGACAAGTACTGGTCGCGGGTAAAGGTGCTCAGCCGCCTGGTCGAAGTGCTTTCAGAAGGCCTCGGCTACCAGCCGGCGGACCCGTTGAAGGACCTGCAGCGCAAGGCGAAAAAGGTCAGCAAGTCCGCCGAGAAGCCGGTCAAGAAGACGAAGACACCGCAGGTAAAGAAGACCAGCAAGGACTGATCGTCTGCGCAGAAGTCGCTCAGGGACCTTGTCTCAAGCCGGACTACTAGTGCGATGCCGGAACTTCCCGATATCACGATCTACGTCGAGGCCCTGGAGAGTCGTATCGTCGGCGCTCACCTGCTGCGCGTCGAGGTGCGCGGTCCGTTCCTGCTACGCTCCGTGACGCCGAGTTTGGAATCAACGTTCGGCCTGCAAGTGCAACTCATTCGGCGCGTTGGGAAGCGCATCGCCATCGGACTCGAAGGCGGTCTCTGGCTGGTGCTGCACCTGATGATCGCGGGGCGGCTGCACTGGCGAGGGACCTCCGCAAAAAGCGCGGCGAAGCCCGGCGCTGGTGCGAAGAACCTGCTGGCGAGTTTCAGCTTCGACACCGGGACGTTGACGCTCACCGAAGCCGGCTCGCGTCGGCGCGCTTCGCTGCACGTGGTCTCGGGTGATTCTGGTCTTGCGCTACTCGACGCCGGCGGACTGGATGTAATGAACTCAAGCCCAGAGGCATTCGCGGCAGCCTTGGTTTCCGAGAACCACACGCTTAAACGCGCTCTCACGGATCCAAGGCTCTTCAGTGGGATCGGCAACGCGTATTCTGATGAGATTCTGCATTCTGCCTGCCTATCTCCAGTCACACTGACATCGAAGCTCAAGCCCGAGGAAATCGCGAGGCTGCATGCGGCTACGCAGCATGTCCTTGCGGAGTGGATCGTCAGATTGCGGGCGGAGGCCGGCGCGTTCCCGGAGGAAGTCACCGCATTCCGTGAGGAGATGGCCGTGCACGGGCGCTACGGCAAACCTTGTCCGCGTTGCGGTTCGAAGGTCCAGCGCATCCGCCACGCCGCCAACGAAACGGACTATTGTCCGCACTGCCAGACCTGCGGGAAACTCCTGGCCGACCGCGCTTTGTCGCGGCTGCTGCGGGAAGATTGGCCGCGCACGCCGGAGGAACTCGAGAACCTCAAACGCCGATGACGGGTGACTCAGCCGGCCATCAGACGGAACGCGCCGGAGCTCAAAGAACTCCGGCGCGCCACTCTGCGAATTGAGGTTCGGGTTTAGACCCGGTTGCGATCCGGGACCAGGGCCTTCCGCCGGCGCCACAAGCCAATCGCAGTGAGTCCTACGCCAAACAGGGCGAAGGTCGCGGGTTCCGGTACGCCGCTGACACCGGCAAGTTGGAACGCATGTTCGTACTGGTTATTGAACCATCCATCGCCCGCTGATGGCAGCAGATCTTCCTGTCCACCCAATGTGCCATTCGCGTTGCTGCTCTCCCAATACATATTGACGCGGGCTGCATTGGATAGGTCGCCGTTGTGAAGCCCGAGCCAGTAGGTTTCGCCCGCGAGAGCAACAAACGGCTGGATATTGAAGCTGTACGCGTATTCGTTGTATGAGTCCAGTACGGTTACGCCGGTCAAACTTCGCACGACGTTTGTTCCCTGGAGGAACCCCTCAACCACTGGCGCGCTTAGGTTGGGCTGACCGCCGTTGTCGGCGTAAATCCCGTAATAAATAGAACCGGAATAGGCGCTGGTTCCGGATTCTATCGTCCAGAAGTTGACTCCGCCAATCGTCGTATTCTGTGCCAGCGTGAAGTCGTTGGACTGAATCCAGTTCGTCATCTCATTGCCGTTTTGTTGGTTCGGCGCGCCATTGTCGTATGCGACGGTGCTCGCAAATAGTGTTGTTGCCGCACACACGAACAGCGGCATCACGAAAAATCGTCTCATCATTTTCTCCTCACTCAGCGGGGATGGAAAGTGCCCACTTCCTTCCTCGTCCAGTTGAAGTGTAGAGGATGCACGCCGATGGCAATGAGTACTTTCGTACCCATCCATCGCGTCTAAGTTGGGTTGATTGACTGGTACCCTTCAAGCGAAACTGCCGTCCGCCGGCCCCATTCCATTCGTGATGTGGACAAGCTTGACGTCCGAAGCGTCAGTGGTACCACCTCAGTCGCTGGCGCCATCCTTGGAGAGCATTTCGATGGCCTTGAGAATTGCCAGAGTGTTGTCATGCGAAGCCTTGGCGGCCATCATGGCAGCCACATAAACGCTGCCCATGACTGCCGCCAATCCGAAAGGCAATCCCGTGTGGTCGTCCTTCGCCAGCATCATGGCTATCCAAAACGCGACAGTCATGGCGAGCAGACAAAACACGAGACCCTTGGCACGTTTTCGTTCCCGGTCCACCCGGTCCAGCGACGCTCGAAGTACATCCGTTTCCGTTTTAGTCATGGTTTTTCCTTCCCTTTCACGATCTGCCGAAGCCGCGACAGACCGTAGGCCAGCCGCGACTTCGCCGTTCCAACGTCGATCTCCAGGATGGCTGCGACCTCCTGGATAGAGAGTTCCATCGAGTAGTGCAGGGTCAACACCGCCCGGCTAGCCAGTGAGATCTGCTCCAGCAGTTCCGGTAGCGTGCAATACAGCCGCAGTTCAGGTTGCGAAACCCGGGTCTTTTCGTCCATCGAGACGCTGTACTCGTCCGCCGGGGGGAAGCGGCGGTGCTGCTTTAGCGATCTGAAGCACTCCCGGCTTGCGATGCGATAGGCCCACGGCGTGAATACCTCCGGATCGCGCAGCCACTTGAGGTTGCGGCAGATCTGGATGAAGGTGTCTTGGAGAACATCATCAGCTGCGGTTCGTCCAACCAGCCCCGTGATGTATCCAAGCAGGCGCGGTTGAATTCCCGACAGGAGTTGTTCGAGCGATTCGCGATCTCCCGCTCTTGCCCGGAGCACCATGCGAATCTGCCGGTTGGAGTTGAGCATTAACGCCTTCACAGACTGAGAGCGACGTTGCGCCATCAGGTGTTCGAATCGAGTGATTGAAACTTCGATAACACTGAGTGCCGGGATCCGGCTACCCGGGAGAAGTTACGTGTTGTGCGCACAACCAAGGAGTAGCAGAGCGCTGCGCGAGCGCGCCGTTGATTCGGCAATGTCCCCAAAAGATCCGCCGTTAAAGATCCGGCGTGCTGCAAACCTGAGCGCGCTATCGGAAGCGATCCGGCGCGATTGTGTTCCAACGGCCTTGCCGGGAATTGACTCGCACCCCAGGAACAGTAAAGGTCAAGTCTGACCGTTCGTGTTTCTAAGTTATTGATTCTAAGTGGGCCGATAGCACGAACCGTCAAGCGTGACCGTTTCGGTTGCTGGTCCAACGCGGCGAAGCCGCGCCGCTCAACCACGATAATCGTCAAACGACCAAGGCCATGCCGTCCCAGGCCCAGGTGATACTGCTGCTTTTCGCGCCGCTCCGTGAGCGGATCTATAGGTGGTCGGCACTCGCGCTCACGACGGACTTGAGCATCAACAAGACGGACTGAAAGCATGGCGCACTTTGGCCGTCGCGTTCCCCTATGATTTAGATGGGCATGGCATCGGTGACGTGTCCAGGGAGGCGGCTGAGATGGAGTCACGTTGGATCAACGGGCGTTTGACACGGGGCGTCGCGAAGATCCTGCTCATCGTCCCGCCACTGCTGGCCGGACTCGCAGTCACAGCACAGGCCGCCCAGCCCCCAGCGGCTAACCCGGCAGCCTCCGACGCCTCGGCGCAATCCGGCACGACGATCCGTTTGACGACCCACGAGGTGCTGCTCGACCTGGTGGTGCGGGACAAGCGGGAACGGTTGGTGACCGACCTCAAAGCCGGCGACGTGGACATCTACGAGGACGGCGTGAAGCAGACGCCGAAGTCGTTCCAACTGGTGACCGGGGGCGAGCAGGCAGCAGTGGATGAGCGCGCGAAGCTTTCACAAGCGGCGGCAAGCGGTCCTGTCGCGCGGCTGAACGCGCGGCGCGAGACTAATTTGGTTTCGATCGTTTTCACGCGAATGAGTCCCCGCAGTCGGGACTTCGCACGAGAGGCTGTGGTCGCGTTCCTCAAGAACCAGCTCTTGCCGAACACGCTGGGGGCGGTTTACAGCCTCGACTACAAGCTGAATGCACTGCAGGTCTACACCAACGACTTGGAGTCGCTTACCCGGGCTGCCGACCGAGCGGCGCAAGGAGTTTATTCGCAGTATGCGACCGACAATGAGAGTGTGCTGAACCAACTGGAGACCGTGCTTGCCCACAGCGGGGCGGGCATTTCAGTCTACACCTCGTTCAATCCGGCACAGACACCGCAGATGGCGCTCAGCGGGGCGGATCTCGCTCTCGGGACAACCGCTTTGATTCAGTCCAAGATGATTTCCGATCTGAGATTCATCTCGTCGGATAACGAAGGAATCCGAACGCTCGAGGCGCTAAGCGCCTTCGTACGCAAGCAGGCTCCACTGCCTGGACGAAAGACCGTGATATTGCTGGGCGAAGGGTTGCCCGTCCCACCCGAGCACTCCGAAATGCTGCAATCGCTTATCGGTGTGGCGAACGGCGCCAATGTGAGCATTTACGCGATCGACGTGCGCGGCCTCTCCACCAACAGCAGCACCGGCTTGGCTACGTCTGAATTGCGCAATCGTGCGCGCGTAACGGGTCCCTCGGACAGTGTCGCGAGCGTTAATGTCGATCCCGGCGCCACCGGACACAACACCAACTCAGCTCCCGGTTCGGACGCAATTAACCCCAACACGGTCTTCGGGCCGGTGGCAGGAGCCAGCGGGTCTGCGGACATGCACATCGACGACAGCCTGTTGCTTTCGCTGCACGGCGACACCCAGCAGAGCATGCGCGAACTGGCAGAATCCACCGGCGGCTTCCTGGTGGCTAACACGAACCTGCTCGAACAGCCCATGCGCCGCGTGATGGAGGATGTGCGCACGCACTACGAACTCGCGTACTCGCCCACGTCCGGCAACATCGACGGACACTTCCGCAAGATCGAGGTGCGGCTGAAGCGTTCGGGTCTCAAACTGCAAACCCGCAAAGGCTACTTCGCGCTGCCGGACAACGGCGGCGAACCCATCCGGCCGTTTGAAGAAGCCGCGATGAAGGTCATCAACGCCGCGAAGCCGCCCAGCGAAGTGCCCTATAGCGCGGGCCTGCTCGACTTTGGTCCCGTGGGCAAGCGCGTGCTCTGCGTCGCGACGTTTCAAGTACCGCAGAGCGGCCTGACCCTCGTCGCGGATGTGGAGCAGAAAACCGTGCGGCTGCACGCCTCCGTGCTGGGTCTGATGAAAGATCAAAAGGGCCAGATCGTGGGCAAAGTGAGCCGCGACCTCAATCTCGAACTGCCCGCCGAGCAGGCCGAAAAGCTGCGCCAGGGCGATCTGATTTACACGCAGTGGGTGGAACTGCCGCCAGGACTCTACACCCTGGAGAGCGCCGTGCTCGACACCGAAGGCGGCAAGTCGGGGGTGAAGCGCGCCGCGTTCGAGGTGCCGCAACCCGAGGCCTTGACGCTCAGCAGCATCTCGCGCGTCCGGCGCGTCGAGCGGTCCGTCACGGATCGCGACCCGCTGAATCCGCTGGAATATCGCGGCGGCAAGGTGGTGCCCGCGCTGGTGGGTTCGGCGAAGCATGACTCGGATACGTCGTTCTACTTCGTGCTGTATCCCGCCTCGACCAGCGACGGCAAAGTGGACCTGAGCGTGAAGCCGAACCTCACAGTGCAGTTCTATCTCGATGGCAAACTGATCGCCGACGCGGTTCCACCACTGACTTGGAACGAGACCGCCCGCGCGATCCCGGTGTTCTTGGCGGCCCGCTTTGAACCCGGGCAGTACATGGTGAAAGTGCTGGTGGAGCAGGGTGCCAACTCGGCCGAGCGCAGCGCTGCGTTTGTCGTCGAATGAGCAAGGCCACGCGGGCAACTGGATCAGCCGCGCACGTTCTTCTTCTTCAACTCGCGGATGACCGCACTGCCGAGCAGGATGTAGAAGAGCCCTACCAGCAAGATCATGCCGAAACACGCGGGAACCACGAACCACTCGGAACCGGGTGGGAAGTTGCCCTTACCGCTCCAATACAGAAACAGCGGAGCGAAGGATACGGCGATACCTTGGAGTGCCGCCACGACCCACTAGAGGGGTGAGTTTGCGATCTTCACCCACTTGGCGTCGAGTTCGATGGTCACTTTGTTCGATCGCATATTCCTCCCGGAATCCTCCGCTTGTGCTCAAGCCGGCGGGCTTCACCGAGCCTAGCATCACTCGGGCGCGCCCAGCAGTTTCTCGATCAAGGCCGGGCTGAGCGCCACCGTGGGGTGGAATTCGGCGGAAGCTGCGTAATCGAGCAGGCTGCGCATGAGTTGCCTCGCTTCCGGTTTGTCCTGGAGCCGTGGCAGGTCGATGCCGCAGATCAACAGCTTGCCATGCCCGAACCGGGACTCGATCACCAGACCCAATTTGTGGTCGCGGAACGGGTTGTCAATCACTTGCACGATGGGACGGTAGCTGGCGGGCGTCTCGTCGAGGATCATTGCCCGGCTGTTCTTCATCAGGTTCCACCACTGCCAGCCGGTGCCGATTCCGGTTGGAAACTGGCGCAGCGCGGGATGCGCGGGATTCATCAGCAGCCCCATGGTTCCGGGCGAGGCTGGCTTTCCCTGGCTGGCGGTAACCCGTTTGAACATCGGGTAGCACCAGAAGTCCGTCATGAACAGCACGTCGCTCGCGTGCGGAGAGTCCTTCAGATCGGGAAATAGCAGCACGGTCCCACCTGCCTCCAACTGCCGTCTCGCTTCCGCGCCCAGCGTGCGTGCCATGGTGACTTCGTGGGGCGCGGTGATGCCCAACGCCGGCGGGAACACCCATAGTGGGTAGCGGTTGCGAAACTCAGTTCCGCGCAAGCTGAGCGTCAACTCGTAGCGTGCGGGCGAAGCTAAGCCGCTCAGCGGAATCTCGAGCCGCCCGAGGCTGGCCAGGCTCCCCTGGACCACGCGAGTTGCCGGCAGAATCCCGGAGCGCACCGGCTTGCCGGCGGGGTCGGTGACCGTCCAGACGACGGTGGCAGCCGGTAAATCGCCCGGGCCGAAATGGGACAGCATTGCCTCCGCCTGGAACGATTCCGCCGTCGTCCAGACGTACTTGTCGAAGCGCAGCAGCGGCACAGTCCGGTCGCAGAACTCGCGCCAACGTTCCGGCGTGATCAGACCTTTGGACTCCAGCAGCGCGTCGAGGATGCCGACGAGCGCGGTACCCTGGCCGGGGTAATCTTGAAGGTCGAGCAACTGGAACCCGGCAAAGCCGGGCGTGCGCAGTGCGGCCTCGATCTCCTCGCGGTAACACAGTACTGAAAGCTCGCCGCTGGCGCGCAGGAAATCCTTCCACTGGTCGAGCATCCCGGCCTGCTCCAGACGCGCGCGGAGCAGTTGGAAATTGCGAGCTTCCAGAACGCCTGTGTACTTGGTGACTTCGTCGAAGTTGGGGAAGACCTGATACTGTCCGACCTCGTGCCCGATCAGCGGGATGGTAACGCCTTCCATGGCGGGCCGGTAGTCGTGCTGCGTGTTGGGAGGGCCCATTTCGATGTGGCCCAGCGGGAGGTCGGCGTGCGAGAAAGAACCGCGAGTGCGGCCCGCTTCGCCGGCACGCGTGCGCATGGTGACCCAGAAGTCGTCGCCAGTCTGCTGTTGCGGCTGGTTGAAGAATGCATTTGTGCCAATGGCGTAGGCGTGGCGGCCGTCGTAAGCGCGCAACTCACTCACGATGGCGGCCATGGCCGGCCGTTCGCCGTCGAGTTCGTTGCCCAAAGTGAACATGCAAAACGACGGGGCGTTCCCGAAGTTGTCCAGGATGGCCCGTCCCTCTTCGCGCAGGAACGGCACTCTATCGGGCAGTTTGGGGTCCGGAATGGAGCCCCACATGGGCAGTTCGGGTGCGAGGTAGAAGCCCTCGCGGGCGGCCGCCTGGAAGGCCGCTTCGGGCGGGCACCAGCTATGGAAACGGACGTGGTTCAGCCCGTAGCTTTTGAGCGTGCGGAAGTACTTTCCCCAGCTATCCAGGTCCATAGGCGGGTAGCCGGTCAGGGGGAACACGCCGCCCTCGTGGCGTCCGCGCAGCAGGATGCGCTTGCCGTTTACCGACATCAACGTCCCTGCACGGGCGAAGTCGCGCATCCCGAATTCGGCTGCCGTGCGGTCCGCGATTCGATTTGAACCGGACTCCTTTAAGGTCGCGGTGAGCCGGTAAAGTGCCGGATCGAATTCGTCCCAGCTCAACATGCCGGGACCCATGGGCAAGCGGATGTCCACGGTCTGGTCGCCGGCCCCGACGGTTACCGCCTGACCGGTAGCCGCCGCGCTGTGCCGTTTCGTATTGAAGCTCTCGGCGCGCAGCGCAATGGAACCCGTGAAGTCTTTGCCCGTGGCGTTGTGCAGGACGATGCGCACCGTCGCGAAGCGCTGTTTGACGTCCGGAGTCACCCGCACGTGCTTCATCCAAACGGGTTCGGTCGCCAGCAGTTCGATTCGTCCCAGAATGCCGTTCCAATTGGTCTGCGTGTCCTCGGATACGAGGTGGCCTCCGGCGGGCAGCGGCTGTGCGTTGTCCACGAGAATCGTCAGGCGATGCCGGCCGGGACTAGCCTTGCCGCTCAGGTCGTAAACGTGCGGCACGCTGAGACGCGCGTTTTGAGTGCCGATCTCGCTGCCGTCCAGCCACACGCGTGTGACCCGCGTGCGTTCGAGAAACAGCGAGACTCGTTTAGCCGACCAGGTCTGCGGGATTTCAATCTCTCGCTGGTACCAGGCCTTGCCCGCGTAGGTCCACTTGCGGCTGAGGCGGTCGGGATCGGCAGCGTCGTTCTTGCGGCCCTTCCGGTTTGTGTCGGTGGTCCCGGGGAGCTGAACGGTGTCCGCCAGCGAGCGATTGAACCATCCGTCCGCGCTGCCCTTGTCCTGCGGGTCGAGCTCGAATCGCCACGAGCCGGCCAGCGAGCGGATCACGCGGCCCTGCGCGGCGGCGGGTTGATTCTGAGCGGCAGCGGGCAGGCTGGCGACGAGCAGGGCCAGCGTGAGCGAACTCTGGAGATGCGTCATGTCTGAATTGAAGATTCTATAAGAACGGAGGGAGTGCGTATGTTTGGGCTCTGAAGCCCACCCGGGAAAAGCACGAATCTCCCCCTCGCGAGCCTGGGGAGCGGCCACTATCTGCTTATTGATGAATAACTTGGGGGATTCAAGACAGCATAGATAATTTCGATCTGCCCCATAAGAAATCCGCTTGGTGGGCCGCGCGGACCCTGCGTGATACTAGGGTGATGGGCGACCAAGAGAATCGAAGCGTCAGCGCCTCCGCACGGAGTCCGAAGAAACTTCAATCGTCGAACAAGTGGCTCGAGATCGAAGCACGGTTCCTGGCGAACCGCGAGGCGGTCCAGGCACAGCAAGCTCTGACCCAGAGCATTGATGAGTTGGTTGTGGAAGCGTACCGGGCGGCGATTGAGCCCGTTTTCGCGGATTCGCTCGCAATGCTGGCTGGCGGCGCCTACGGCATGGGCCAGACGTTTCCATACTCCGAATTGGATATCGTGCTCGTCCTGGAATCGGCAAAACGATCCGACACCCTCAGGGAATTGCTTCCCGAGATGGTGCGGTTGCTATGGAACGCGGGCTTGCGCGTGAACTCGGCAGTGCTGACGATCCCAGAGTGTCTGGAGGCCATCGAGCGTGCGAGCGTACCCGGTTTCAGCCTGCTGGACCGGAGGTTCCTGGCGGGTGACTGGACGGTGCTGGAGAAGTTGGACGCCAAGCTGACGTCCGCACTCGCATTGCATGGCGCGAAGATGTCCCAGCGCCTATGTGAGTTGGCACGCGCGCGGCATACCCGGCACCAGAACACGCCATACCTTGCGGAGCCCGATGTGAAGGAGGGCCCAGGTGGCTGGCAGGACGTACGTCTGATCCACTGGCTCACACTCCTGAAGTCCGAGCAGGAAGCGCAGGGCGAGGGACTGAGCCGCGCCGCTGAGTTTGTCCGATCTGCACGCTGTTTCCTGCACTACCGCTCGGGATGCGATCACAACGTCCTGGATTTCGAAGCGCAAGAAGCTTTGACCGCACACTCGGCCGCAGCTGGCGCTGCAGCCTCAGATTGGGTGCGGGGGTACTTCAGCAGCGCACGTATTGTTCACAATGAGGCGCGCTGGGCGATCGAAATCGCCGACAAGAGCCAGAGTTCATTGCTCGAAAATTTCCGTGAGTATCGCTCCCGGCTTTCAAATCAGGAATTCACCGTCTCCCGCGACCGTTTGTTATTGCGGAACCCGTCGCAGCTGGCCAGTGATCCGTCGCTGGTGTTTCGCATGCTCGAGTTCAGTGGCCGCCACGGTGTCTCGCCTGCTTCGGAAACCGAGCGCAGACTTGAGGCATCGCGCGAGGCCTTCGCGGCCCATTGTTTACAGGCGCCGCACATTTGGGCCGAACTGCGGCCCGTCCTTGCGACCCCTCATTGCGCCCTGGCGCTGCGCACCTTGGAATCAACGGGCCTGATGCGGAGCGTGTTCCCGGAGTGGGGCCGCATCGAGCATCTGGTGACACCGGATTCGGCGTACCGCTACACCGTCGGCGAACACGCGCTGCGGACCATTGAAAGCGTCCTCGAGTTGGGGGCAACGGCAAGTGCCGAGCGCAAGCGATTTGCGGACGTCCTCTCTGAAATCGACGACGCGACGCTGCTGCTCTTCGCGCTGTTGTTTCACGAAACAGGGCGTGGCGAGGCGAATCCGGCCGAACGTGCGGAGCAGTGTGCTCGCGACGCTATGGCCCGCATTCAGATGCCGGAAGAGGCGCGGGCGACCGTCGAGTTTCTGATCCGGCATCAGGCCGATCTCTCCGAGGCCGTCAGCGGACGCGATATGGAGGATCCCGAGATCGCCCGCCTGCTGGCGGAGCGAGTGGGGACCAGCGAGCGGCTGAAAATACTGACAGTCCTGACCTACGCACAATTCGTGGTGCTCAGCGTCGAGGCCCAACTGCCGTGGCGTCTGGACCAGTTGTGGCGCGCGCACAGCATCGCCCAACATGAGTTGGTACGAGAACTGGAAACCGATCGAATTCAGCAGGTACCTGAGGATCTGCCTGGCAATGCGGAGTTCATCAAAGGGTTCCCATTGCGTTACCTGCGAGCGCATTCCCCAGCTGAAATCCAGGCACACCTGAAGCTCTATGAGGTGAGCCGTCCGACCGGAGTTGCGGTACGACTGGACCCGCTGGAAGGGGCTTACCGGCTGACCGTGGTGGCGCGCGACATGCCGTCCCTGTTCGCATCGTTTGCCGGGGCGATTTCCAGTTTCGGCCTGGACATCCTGAAGGCCGAGGCCTTCTCAAACACCACGGGCGTGCTCCTGGATACCTTCGTTTTCGGCGATCCGAAGCGTATGCTCCAGCAGAACCCGACCGAGAGCGAGCGGTTGATCGATCTGGTGCGCCGCATCGCGCTGGGCAAGACCGATGCGCATCGCCTGATGCGCGGCCGCGTCCAGCCTGAATTGAAGAAGCGCGTGATCCCACCGCAGGTGCAGTTCGATTCCGAAGCGAGTCCCGCCCTGACGCTGGTTGAGATTGAGACGGAAGATCGGCCGGGACTGCTGTACAGCCTGGCAACGGTGTTCTCCTCGAGTGCGTGCAACATCGACGTGGTGTTGGTTGACACTAAGGGGCACCGCGCCATCGACGTCTTCTACGTCGCTCACGAGGGACGCAAACTATCGCCGGAGATGCAGGAGCGGCTGAAGGAACGACTGCTGGCGGCCTGTTGAGCGGGGCAGGGAAGAACAACTCCATTCGAGCTGGACGTTACGCCAATTTGTACGGCCGGCCGCGATACATGCCGACCCGCTCGACGCTCTTCACGCGGATCAATTGAACGGTGACGTTGTCCCCGCCGTCGTTTTCGTTGGCGGTGTCGATCAGTTCACGGGCTGCGGCATTCAAGTCGCTATTGCGGGTTACGATGTCGGCTATCCCGGCCGCCGGGACTGCGCAGTGCAACCCGTCCGAGCACAACAGCAGCACATCCCCTTTCATGACCGAGTGATCGGTGGTATCGACGTTGACGAACATGCCGTTGCCCAGCGAGCGGGTGAGGATGTGGCGGCTGTCCGATTGGGCTGCTTCCTGGTCGGAGATCACGCCCATGCGCGCCTGCTCGGCCACCAGCGTGTGGTCCCTTGTGAGTTGAGTTGCGCGGCCGTGCCGGATCAGGTAACAACGCGAATCACCTACGTGCGAAACCACCACGCGATCGAAGCGCAACGCACACGCGACCAGAGTAGTCGCCATGCGCGTGCCGCCGGGCGTGGTGGCTAAGCCTGTTTCGAATACTTTGGAATTGGCGGTTTGAATCAATCGCGGGAGCAACGTCCTGAGTTGCTCGCCGCGGGTGGCCTGGCGAAATCCAGCGAGCAGCGTCTCCACCGCCGTAGAGGAAGCAACCTCGCCTTTGTCCTGGCCACCCACTCCGTCCGCGAGCGCGAACAACCAACCATGAGAGTGCTCCTGCTCCCGAGTTTCGGGGAGTACGCAACCGAGGTAGTCCTCGTTGTTGTCGCGTACCCGTCCGAAATCCGAAGCTTGAACAAAATCAAGAGCTAACATACTGACATACTACGACGTGGCACTAACCCGGTCAGAGTGGCTCACCAGGGTCGTGCGGCCCTTGGCCTTACTGGAACGCAGGAAATAGATGAACCCGTAGACGGCCCAAACCATTGCGAATCCAAGGGCCAACAGCGGCTCCATCTTCGTGCCGTATCCCATGAACGGTCCGATCACGTAGAACGCCATGCAGATGAGGTTCGCCAGGAGTCCGAAGACGGGAATGACCAAGTGAAGTATCGGGTTGTACTTCGGGTGGTTGTGGAAGGCGACGATGCAGGTGAGGCAGCTCAGCGCATACAGCACGAAGGTGCCGAAATTCGACGCTAGAGTAACGGTAAGCAGCGAATTGGGCAGAGCGGCCATCTTGTCGTGCGAGAGATAGCCGAAGCTCGACCAGAAGCCCTGCGGAAGAGCTTTGATCGCGGCGTCCGTCATGGCGCCGGCGTCGCCGAAGAGGTTGCAGACAGTCAAGCATCCGACCACTGCCGAGATGATGGCCAGCATCCAGATGGCGCGATGAGGTGTGAGGTTCTGGGTGTGCAGCAGGCCCATGGAGTCGGGCAGTTCTTCGTCTTTGCCCATGGCATACGTCACGCGCGCTCCGGTGTTCATGCAGGAAAGCGTGGTGCCGATGATCGCCAGGAACACCGTGAAGGCCTGGAACTCCATGAAGATTCGTCCGTTGCCGGGGCCCAGGATGGCGTTGCCGACCACCACCATCATGTCGCCGATGGGCGCGGCCGACGTCACGGCGCTCTGCATCGTATAGCCGCTATTCAGGAAGTAGTTTGCCGCGAAATACTCAAACAGGTAACAGAAAGCCCCCTGTATCAGTAGAGAGCCTATGACGGCGATCGGGATGTGACGTTTCGGGTTCTTAGCCTCGGCGCCCATGGAGGTGACCGACTCGAATCCGACCAAAATGAGAATCGCGATGGTGGCTTGGACGAACATCCAACCGAAGTTGTGCATGCCCGTAACGGAACTGGCCTTGGGGTGCGTCAGGAAGTTGCCCTTGTCGTCCTTCTCGGGATACGAGATCTTGAACGGGACGGGCTTGCCTGCGGCGTCGAGCAAGGGCTTGGGATTGCCTGCGGCGTCGCGCAGAACAACATCCGTGGCCACGCCGTTGACGGTCTGCTTCTCGGTGGCAAACTCGTACGTATATGCGTCGCCCGATCCGGAATCGAACTGATAAGCCATGCTACCCGGGGGGTGATTCATGCGGTAGCCGAGAGCCATCACGGAGAAGACAACCAGGGCGCTGATCTGGATCACGTTGATGGCGACGTTGACCGACGTCGAACCATTCACGCCGCGCTGGGCGACGTAGGCGATGGCAAACGAGAAAGCGATTGCGACGGCCATCATAAACATGGGCCCGGGATTCGAGGCACTCATGAACGACGGCCAGATGGTTCCGGTGAGGTAACCCACCAGGACGCCCATCACTCCGACCATGACACCGGGGTACAGCCAGTAGTAGAGGTGCGAGCCCCAGCCTACGATGAACTTCGAAAGCCGCGCATAAGGCCAGGCCTTCTCGTGATTGAGGAACGACTGCTCGGCAAAGTAGTACGAGCTGCCCGTACCGGGGTAAAGTTTCGCCATCTCCGCGTAGCAGATCGCGGTGGCGAGGCACAGCAGTAAAGCGAACATGATGCCTGCCCACATGGCCGGCGAGGTTGCGCCGGCTGCGCCTTGGGCGACAAAGGTTAGCCACAGGAAGGCGCCGGGTGCAATGAGCGCCATGGCGTTCATTGTCAGGCCGGTCAGGCCTAAAGTCGGTTTCATAGTAACTTCGGGGTTGTCTGGCATCGGAACTCTCCTAAAGGGCAAATTGCGTGGAAGGGGGGCGATGCGAACGGGGCAGGCCTTTAGTTCACTTCGAATAGCGTTGAGTCTAACCGCTTTTAGCTGACGAGAGGAAATAGATATTTTTTATTGGCGCAATCTAAAAATTCGTCGCGGTGTGCTTGCGCCATGTACGCAAGGCCCGTTATTCTCAAGGCCTTAAAGGCGTGTTGAGCGCAACGGCTGAGCGCATGCCCTCCGCGCCGCGCTTTCGAGCTCATTTCGCAAGGCGACAAAATGACCCAGGCCCAAATCCCAGAGTTGTCTGATATTACGCTGGCTTTGTGCGCGTCTCTGATTCTGTTGGTGCCTTTGGCGGCCGCGGGTCTGGCCTTGATCAACGCCGGACTCGGTCGTTCCAGAAGTGCCGCTCACGCCATGTTGGGCTCGCTGTGCGTGCTGGCCGTCACGGCGCTGACTTACTTCGTCTGCGGGTGGTCGTGGCAAGGCGTGGCCGGCGGATCAGCGCACTCGGTTACGCTGGCGGGCAAGTCCTGGAGCTGGCTTGGAGCCGAGCCGTTTCTGTTCCACGGCCTCTCCTTTGGACAGCCGAGAGCGGCATTGATAGCGTGGCTGCAGTTGTTCAGCGTAGGTATCGCCGCGCTGATTCCTCTGGGAGCGGGCAACGATCGCTGGCGACTAGGCGCCAGTTGCGCGTCCACTGCGATTTTGGCTGGTTTGATCTACCCGATGTTCGCGCATTGGGTATGGGGCGGCGGATGGCTGGCTCAACTGGGCGTCAATCAGGGCTGGGGTTTCGGCTGCCTGGACGCTGGAGGCGCGGGTGTCATTCAGGCTGTGGGCGGGTTGAGCGCTTTGGCGATCGCGTGGATTCTGGGTCCGCGCCACGGCAAGTACTCCTCCGACGGAATGCCCTCGGCGATACCCGGTCACAATGCCGTGCTGGTGCTGCTGGCGTGCTTCCTGACTTGGCTCGGATGGATCGGATTGAACGCCGGTGGCAGCCTGCTGTTGCTTGGCCTCGCCCCCGCTAGAGTGATCCTGGTCGCGATCAATACCACGCTCTCCGCCGCCGCTGCTGTACTCGCCGTGGCCTGCATCACGCGCGTCCGCTTTGGCCGTCCAGACGCTTCGCTGTGCGCGAATGGATGGACGGGCGGTCTGGTCTCAAGCAGCGCTGCCTGCGCATTCGTCAGCCCCGCGGCTGCGGTGTTCATCGGCGCGATCGCCGGAGTGCTGGTGACTTTCTGCGTCGAGTGGCTGGATGCGCGGCTACGCGTTGACGACCCGGCGGGCTCGATTTCGGTACACGCAGTCGGCGGTTTGTGGGGGTTGCTCTCGGTGGCGATGTT
>Ga0118677_10002503_pt1 | contig 31862 bp, 10 predicted proteins | sample AliMusrvi5mmetaG_FD_86154 | JGI IMG/M metagenome (GOLD analysis project Ga0118677, IMG submission 86154) | reverse complement strand
GATCTCCTCACCTCACGCAACCCCGCGAGGCTGAATCGGCTGATGTGGTCCGCCAGAGCATCGGCATCGATGTCCAATCTCGGGGGGCCCATACGTCGGTCCTTCGACGCCGCGAAACGCCACTGGCGTTCATGCATCAACGCGGCAAGACACTGGGCATGAACGCTCATCTCGCAAAGCTGCACGTCCTGCTCGGTCGCCCGGGGGCCAAGAAGCTGGCGTATGATCGCAAGATGTATCTGACGAAGCGGCTCCATGGACGTGCGCACGACTTCTGCCAACAAGCCCGTGGGCGTGGATATCTCCCGGTTGGCGATGTCCAGGTCTCGGCTTGCCGGATCCATGCTCCGTCTCACGAGTGCCAGGATATGCCCGCGAAGGCGATCCTCCGCCAATGCACTCTCGGCCACCCCTCCATCCGGCGGATAGGCTTCGATACTGCGCTCGAACTCGTTCCGCCATGCCGCGGCATAGAGATCTTCCTTGCTTCCAAAGTGGTAGTGCACAGCCGCCACGTTCGCGTCGGCAAGCCGGCAGATGTCGGCCGTCTTGGTATCGTGGTAGCCCTTCTCAGCGAAAAGTGCCGCTGCCGTATCAAGCAGTCTTCGCCTAGTCTCCAGCCCGTCCGCGCGATTAGTCCTCATGGAAACCTCCTGATCCGGTTCAAAGTTCAAGCAGCAAGTTAAAGTACGCGCTTGAACTTGTCAACAACTAATTATCATCTTTTTTCCCATCTTTCTTCCGTGTGTGCTTGTCAGGGGAACGAGACAGCCGGGCGAAGCCGGATCAAACTCGGCCTGATGGAAGACACCGACAAAAATCGCGCAGGCCACGACAACCACACAGTCGGCCGTCCACTCAATCCGATTCGTCCGGTCAGACTGAACCGTCCGACTCCGCCAGCTCTGTCCCGTGCGCTGACCGAAAAGGAGAACGAAGACTTCCCTCTCTAAAACCGGTTCGCGTACGCGATCTTGCGCTGATGATCCAAGGTGACGTAAATGCCGGTGAGTCGATTCTCTGTGCTCAGCCACAGGCCGTATCGCGCGGCACTGGGGATTGAGGCGGCGCTTGCAGAACTCGTCGAACGGCGGGGAAAGTTTTACGACGCCGATGTCGTGGACACCTGCGTGAGACTGTTCCGGGAGAAAGGGTTCGCGTTCGAGGCGTAACCACTCCCAGCCGGCCATTTGGAGCAAACAGACTGGTCAGGAAGGCTCTTTCGAGCCTGAATCAACCGGGAATCAACTCGAAATTTACCCGAATCAAGGGGTTGATTCGGGGCCTGGGATGTTACGTTGCTACGTTTTCATCCCGATTCTCAGTCAACCCCGCCAACTCCTGTGTGGCTGTTCCGGTGCAACCATCGTTAACAGGCTCGCCTCCAGCTGAATACCGCACGGCTTTGGTCTTCCCGGTTCTCCTCACCCTGCCTTGCCCGAATAATTCCCGTAATCGCCGGGTTACAGTGCTTCGGGAAAGTTCCGTAAAACGACTGATTTCGTCCGGTGAAGCATGACCGACACGCCGCAAATAGGCCAGAAGGGCTTTGGCATCATCGGCTAACGCGGATTCGTCGTAGTCCGAGTGGTCTTGTCCTACGGAGAACGCCTGGCGACCGAAAGACGGGATATCGAAATGGAACGCGAGAAACTGAAGATCGACATCCTCTACAAGGAGAAGGTCGTAACCGATGCACGCCTGATTGCCGACACGATGAAGGTGTTCCCATCGGCCATAGCGAAACTCCCGGAGGCGGATCAGAAGGAACTCGTCCGCCTGTTGGTGCGGGAGATTACGGTTAACCACTTCGATCCCGATAAAGACAAAATGCCAACGGGAACAGGGGTATTCAAAGCGAAATTACGAACTCGGTGGCTCGTGGTGAACATCAGCCTCTACGCAACTGACCTATTTGCAGGGATTTCGGGAGGGGGTGTTAAAAGTTCGTATTTGGATTCGAATGGCTCCGGCGACAGGGCTCGAACCTGTAACATTCTGGTTAACAGCCAGACGCTCTACCATTGAGCTACGCCGGAATAGTCAAAGAGCGTTACACTCTAGCGATTGACGCTGTATTGTCAAGTAGCCAATCATTCTTTTGTACAAGATGAATTCAACCCTGTGTCAAGATGCACGACCTGGCCTGCCGATATGTTAACCGCGACAGAAGCCAAACCACATTTGATCAAAAAGGTTCCTCCTTTAGCGGAGGCGATGTCCACACCAGTCAGCCTGTTCTTGTCCCAATAAAGATCCACGGTCAGCCCCATCCGTGCCCGTAGCCCCCGGATAAAGCCCCGTTGCCACAACGGCGGCAAGGCGGGCAGCAATTCGATATAACCTTCGTGGCTTTGCAGCAACATTTCTGCGATACCCGCTCCCCAGCCTAAAATGCCATCAATCTGTGTGCTCCCCTTCCCTAAAAAGTTTGCGGCCATCCCATGCGCAATGGAATTGTTGGTCTGGGCACAGATAGTGACATTCTTAAACCGCGACGCCAGTGCCAGCGCCCAAGCACCTGGCCAACCGCCACCATTCAATCCGCCATGCATTTTGCGCCGCAGGAAAGCCTTTTCCGCAGCCACAAACAGCTCCGGTGTACCTGAATCGGTAATGACCGCTGCGGGATAGACGCCATACAGATGGGACATGTGCCCCATTCCCGGCGTGCATTCCTCATAATCCTCATCCCATTCCTGCAACTGCCCATGGCTCCCGATTTGAAACGGGGAAAGTTTTGCCAAGGCGTCCCGGATATCGGGCGCTAACCGGTCATCAATGCCAAGTTTCTCCACGGCCGTCAGGAAGTTACCGAATAGTTCCCGCACCATCGTCAGGTCCATTGTGGAGGCCTTACAGACCGCACCCACATCCGCCTCATTGGGAGAAAAGCGGTTCCCCGCAGACACCTGGGATAATTTTTCCTTGAAATAACCACCTGGCAGCAGAAACTTATTCTCCGGCGAGGTGGAAGGCGCCGTTACCAGATGCCCCTTCCCGTCCTCTGTGAGGAAATCGAGCAAAAAGCGCCCGGCTCCCCGGAGTATCGGATGAACCGTATCCCGTAAAAAGGTCTCATCCAAAGTGTAAAGATAATGTTGCCACAGATGGTGACAAAGCCAGATGCCGCCAAAGGGCCACCAGCTCCAGGCCGCATCCTCCCCGGCCAGGGTTGCCATCCGCCAGAGATCGGTGTTGTGATGGGCCACCCAACCGTTGGCGCCGTACAGTTCCTGAGCGGCGGCTTGACCGCTGTCCGCCAGTTCCCGGATCAAATCGATCAAAGGCTGATGGCATTCGGATAAATTGAGGCTTTCAACGGACCAGTAGTTCATCTGCACGTTGATGTTCATCGTATAATTGCTGTTCCACGGAGGAACTGCAGAGGGATTCCAGATGCCCTGCAGATTCATCGCCTGGGAGCCCGGTCGGGACCCGGCAATGGTCAGATAACGGACATATTGCAGTACCAGTGCCGATAAGGACGGATCATCAATAGCGCCGGACAGCGCCTCCAACCGGGCAGAAGTGGGCAACTCATCCGTCACCGGATCGCCGATTTTTACATCCATACGATTGAATAGTTCCACATAATCGGCAATGTGGTCACGCTTGAGTGCGGCATAGCCCTTGGAAGCGGCTTTTTTGACAACAGCCTCACACCCGGCCAGCACCCGCTGTGAATCTCGGTCACGGGCAACTTTATAGCCGGAATAATTGGTGTTGGCGGCAAGCAGAATGACCGCATAGCTGGCATTAGCCACAGTTAAGCGAAAGGAATCTCGCGAAATCTGTCCATCGGTATCAGTAACAGCGGCATAAGCAGCAAAACGCAGGGAATCAGATTGCGCGTCTTCTAGATAACTGACGGCAGGTTGGGTAATAAAATCACTGGTATCCACCCGATCCGGAGCCCGTCCCGTCATGATGACCCCTTCCGAGGCCATGCGCGTCTCATGCCGCAATGGCGAATCCATGGTCAAAACAAAGCTCAGAGGGCCACCGTCGGCCTTCAGACGCATCGCGATAACCTGATCAGGATAACTGACAAAATACTCGCGGGTGTAATGCACACCGCCCTGCTCATAGGTAATGGACTCAACCGCATCGTTAAGGACAAGGGTGCGACGGTAGCCCACCGTAACATTGTTTTCCAGCACCCGCCGCAGCTTCATGCTACGCCAGTCATCGGTCTGACCCAGCGTCAGGTGAAGGTTCCCCAGCGGTTGATAGCTTTCTGACCAATATCCCATCATTTCATCGTTGATCAGATTATTCGCTTCCTTAAGCCGACCCGCCAAAACAAGTTCCCGTGCCTTGCCCAGATTCCGTTTTGTACCAGAGTTAATCTTCTGATGCTCCTGACCACTCCAAAGCGTATCATGATTGATCAGAATTTTCTCATAGGGCACGCCGCCATAAACGGAGGCGCCCAACGAACCATTGCCCAACAGATGGGCGTCCTCAAACACCATTGCCGGCTTATTTTCAAAAAGCTTGTAGGGAATCGTCTTCATGGTATGACCTTACCGTAAGGTTTGCCGTTTTGGCGGGTTTCACCAGGTAGTTACGTTTTTTTGATGACAACGTAATTAATCCCGACCCAGGGCGGACCGTAGATGTTATCGGAATCCTCAATGTTCTCGATTAATACCTGATTGTTCCGTTTCATATCAGGGAAAGGAATAACGATTTTTTGCACACTCCAATCTTTCAACTGGAACTTGCATTCGCCTTCAAAAACGGGTTTCCCGTTTACGGAAACACGTATTTTGACATTTGGCTTCCCGATATTGGGCTCGCTCAATCCACAGAGGAACAGTTCGTAGTCGGCACCCGCCGGGAATGGGTCGCATTCGAAACCGAAGCGAATCTGCCTGTATTGTGATCTAGCTCCATACAACAAGTCAAAAACGCGTCCGGGAGACTTGCCTGTTACTTTCGATCCCTGGCATTCAAAAGGCGAGCGATACATGTCGCCTTTCGATTTGTCCACACCGACTTCCTTAACGGCTAACGCCAGCGTTTCCCCGATTTCCTTAGCAAAAGTTTTGAAGTAGTCGGGCGGATTTTTCGCCTTTTTTGCGGCCTCTTTCATATAGGCTACGGCAGCACCGAAATACCCGGGCATATTGGACATGGATTCCGGATTATAAGCCATGGCCTGGTCATAGCGCTCCTGCGCAAACTTCGCCACACGCTCGAGTTCCGGAACATCGTTCGTCGAATCCGGCGTGAACCCCGAGGCACCATAGGGATATTTGTCAAACTTGGCCATCTCCTCAGTCGCCGGATTCAAAATGCCGAACATCTTTTCACCATAGAGCATCGCGACCGATTCGCGAATGGAGCGCCTGGAGTCGTACCCCTTCGGGTTCCAAAGATAATCGGCCAATGTAGCAATGACGGTCGGACCGGCCGTTACAGACGTATTGACATCGAAGAGTCCGATATCATTGACAAATCCATCGTAATGCCACGTGCTCCAATACGGCATTTCATCGGTCAGATAGTTGTACAAATTATGCCGGCCTGGCGCATTCTGGCTGACGGCGGGTTTGCGCCCGATCAAATCCGTGATCCACTTCACCTGATCCGGGCGTTTCTCAAATCCTTTCACACGCGGACCTGTCCAAAAGACCTCGACGGCCGGGTCCAAATCACGTGCAATACTTTTGAGATATTCATCCCGCGGCTCCGGATAGCGCGCCGGCCCATCGGGCCCAAAGTAAAACGGCGGACAGAACACCATGCGGAAGTCAGGGTAATCCTTCCGAATTGCCTTGAAGAGGCGGTCCAGATATTTCGCGTCCTGATTCGCACCAGCGCCTGACTTTTTCAAGTCCTCCGGATGTAGCGGAAACCGGGCGTCATCATACGGGAAATACACACTCCCACCATGAGCGGCCATCTCGCTCAAGATTTCCTTATGTAATGCGAACGTACGTTCGCTCGTCAGCGGGAAACCTGACCCCATCGTGTAGGAGCGTATCGTTGTATAAAAATCCAACCCGAATGCAGCATACCACTCGGATGCCGTGTTGACGATCATGCGCCGCAAAGGACTACGCCCCTCCGAAAACGGCGTATTGCCACGAAACAAATTCATTTTTGTGAAAAGCGTATGCTCCAAATTCCCCGGCCCCGATTGCCCCTGGCTCATGCGGTTCTTCAACGCGGGCCAATCGTGGATCTCGCACACACGAATCGCCTTCTTCGCCTGATCGATCAATTGAATCAGGCTCACCACGCCCCAGGTCGTGCCCAGTTTATCGCGTCCACTGACAATCGCGCCGCTCTTTGTCACTGACAAGGCATAGCCCTGCGGATTTTCCGGCGGAACCAGCTTGTCATCGGCGTTGATTTTGATGATGAAATCACCCGCCTTGGACTGCTGTTGCGGAGCGTTCGTGATATCCGACTCAATTCCGAACCGTGCCAATTTCTGCCTGAGCAGTTTCACACGCGCATCCGATGCTTTCAATTCCTTGCCTAAAACCAGATTCACGCGTTTCAACGGCACAAATTCGTCCTTATACACCGCCTCCTGGGCCGTCGGGAACACCTTCGCACCCGTGTAAAACGGGAGCTTGAAATCGTCAATTTTAGGCGAGCCATCACCATCCAGATAATACAGCGCCTGCTGTGCCTGCATCGTTGGATTGGGACCATTCTGGCGGTTATTATCGGGCTTATATCCACAGGCCACCAATTCTTTCAAATACCTGACCGCGGCGGCCTTGTCGTTCTTGAGCAAGGCCGCATCCGCAAGCCCGATCAACGCATTGCCTTTTTCCGCTTCGGTCAACTTTTGAACTTTTAAAACAGCTTCAAAATGCGGTATCGCCAAATCCGCATGGCCTTCGCATAAGTACGCTTCTCCAAGATCGTTATGCGTCGCCAGACGATTTGGATCCAGCGTGAGAATTTCCTGAAGCAAATTCAGATAATCCACACGCATTTTCTCCAGTTCAGCGTCCGGCTTCAAATCATTGTATTTTGCCATTGGTTGTACCGTCCATGGCGACCAGCGGACATAGACCTTTCCCGAAGCTTCCTCCAAGGCCTTGATCTTTGCCTTCGTTTCCGGAGTCAGTGCATCCGCACCCAGAACGCTCGCACCACCCATGACAAGCAATGCACATCCAACCGCTATTGCCTGCAACATCCCCATCTTTTTCAAATTCATATTTAATTCCTTTTTACAACCATTCACTGTTAGTTCATTAGCGATATTTTCCATAATCCCCATGGTATGACAGTGAAAATGTTTCGCATAAACTTGTTTCCCAGTATTGAGCAGTGGAGTCTTGAAGTTCAATCAAATACACATTGCCAAAACTGCTGAATGTATTTCAAATTTTGCTCAAGCCCAGCAAGGCAAAAATCGAATTTTAATCGCAATCCCTCAATAATAATGTGCATCGGAGGAGTGGGGCTCACGCAGTGCCTACTAAATGATCTTCCAAACAATCTTGTGGCAACATCAAAATGGGTTCATTGTTGACGCGAACGATAAAATCCCTGCCCGCAGCATCATAATGGGCAACCTCCGCAACCGGATGAATGGCGTGTAGTTCACGCAACAGCGTCTGCCCTGCATTGTTCGAAGCGGCCACCTCCTGTACGATTTCCACCGTACGGACTCCAAACCGCAATTTCCTTGAATCCAGCAAGGCCCCATCCTGCGACATCAAGTTAAACCGACAACAATATAATGGTTGTTTTCCATAACCGCTCGGCCACCAGAGTTTGGGGGTATCCAGACATAAACGCCAGGTGGCCTGATTGGCATGGAGTTTCTCAGACGAGGACCATACCGTCTGCCCGCCGCTGGGGCTCACGATCTCCACATTGACATGAATCGGCTCGCTTGTTCTGCGCTCCGTTTCAATCTGAGCCAACACCTCAGCGCTGTCCGCAACAATTTTTCCCGGGCAGTCAATCCGCAGGGTCTGAACATGGATGTCACTAATCCGGGCCCGGTCGTAGCGAACCAGCCTGACCGGCCCCCATATTCCACAGCTCACAAACCGGTTCACCCAATCCCAGTGTAAGGTGGATTGCATACGACGCATGTATATGCGCTCAGGCGTACCACACACTCTCTCGTATCCAGAGGACTTACCCGCAGTGTATTTCCCGATGCAGTCAAAGTGAACACGCAAATAGTTGCAGCCGGGCTTCAGAATCGAACCGACCTCAAACCGATGCGGAATAATCATGTTGGTCGTATGCCCGATGACCTGCCCATTCAAAATGACCTTCGCAAAAGTATCCAGTCCCCCAAATTCCAGCGCCGCCCACGAATCGACCCAATCGTCACCCAGAACGAACTCACGTTCATAGGCCCATTCCCATTGCTCCACCCGTTTACAGACCTCAGCCTGATCACGCCAGAACGGATCCGGTATGCGTCCGGCGCGTAAAAGGTCAAGATGCACATGTCCAGGGAAGACACCCGCCAGCGCGCTCTGTCCCTTCCCCTCCGGTGCGATACAAGTCAGCCGCCACTTCCCACTCAACTTCAATTCTTTCATACGGCACAACTACCTCATCCCTTCCACCCCATACGGCTGGTAGCTGTAAAGATGGGAACTACATGTGAAGTAAATCCGGCCATTCAGCCAATCACCACCGGCATTGATTGAGACGGGTGACAGAACCACCCACGCCAGCTTATGGGTAACCGGGGCAGCAGAAGCGATCCCCTTGCGGAAGAGCAGATAAACCGTTCCTTTGGGCGAAACCACAATCTTGCGCTGTCCCTGCTGCAGATGCATTGAACCATAAACAGGCGCCGTGTTTTCCTGATAAACGATTTTCCGGCATGCTGGATCGAATACAAAGAACAGCTTTTCCTCATCCATCAGGCTTGGTTCATAGACACGGAAATCCGCAATCCCATAAACCAATCCGTCCGGACCCATCCGCATTTCTGAATATTCCTGCACACCCGGAATTAAAGCGGCATGCCATTCGATTTTTTTCGAAGCCATGTCCACCACATACAGTTCCGCCTCTTTGGCACGCACCTCACCGCCCGTACCGGCCCGTGTTCCGCTGCCCACCAGCAACTTGCCTTCCGGCAGCGCCACCAACGACATAACGCAGTGATCGACCAGAAGATCGGTATGCTCCAGCAACACGCGGGTTTCCGTTCCCCGGTCCCAGAACAGCAACCCGCCACCCGTATAGCCATAACCGGGCGTACCGCCCATCACCACCGTCTTTCCGTCCGGATGAAGGAGTAAGGCATGGGGCCGGTTAATCACGGGTTCGCATTCCGTAAGTAGCCGGGGATTGCCGTCCGGCGCCTCCTTGCGCGTATTTACCAACGGCCGGGAAGGATCCCACTCCACCAACATGCCATGCGTATATTCTCCAAGGAAAAACCTATTCCCCTGGGTCCCCATCGTATTCGGCTGCCCATAATCCTCCCAGTCCTTCCATGAGTCGGTCTCGGGATGATAGCTGCAAAGACGCATGGGGAAAGCGGTCCCCGCACCCACGGTACCATCCGGCATTACGGCAACGCCCATAATGTGGGCACCCTCACTCGTATAGTCGAAATGAAGCGTCTTCGCCTCCTGTGTCCCGGGATCCTCAATCACCAGTTCCCGGAGAGCAAAATCCATCGATCGAATCCTTTTACCAGAGGGAAAATCACGATGGAACAGGCCTTGCGTACCGCAGACCATCGGCCTGGCCGCTGGCACCGGCCCGTCCAGCTTTACGGCCTTACCATCATACAACATATACCAGGGACCCTCTCCGGTACCATCATTGGCGATCCCGTAGACTTTGCCATCCCCGGCACGGTGTAGCCACGAGGGAACGTTCGGCACACGCGCCGCTTCGGCAAGCATCGGAGTTGCCACGCCACTCACAGGTTCAAACGCGATGATCTGGCTGAGCGTGTTGCCTACCGAAAAATAGATCCAACCCTTATCATCAGCGACCACTTGGCGCTGGTATTGACGCCAGTTCTGGGCATACACCGGACCGTAGTCCCGGAAGGCGCCTGTATTAGGATCAAACACCATCACACCACTATTGGGATAGGTCACCACCCAGATACGCCCTTGATCGTCCTCGGTCATGCCCATGCCCACCTTGGGCACCGTTTCATGCACCGCCGTAAAGGCCCGTTTTACCGGATCAAATTCCACAAAACGACTATTGAAGTGACTGTAGAATTTGTTGCCGGTTGAAAGTAGGGAGGCGAAGGGCGAATCGCCGCCGCTCGGAAAAGGGATCGGGTATTCCTCACTTGCACCGGTATCCGCATCGATCATCAGAAGGGCGGGACATCCCCGGGCATCATGCAACCAAGCCAGCACCACATCCCGCCCAGCCCCGTCAACCGTGGCAACAGTCCCGCGCCCACTGCTGATCCGGATGGCCACACCATGATCCAGAAATCCGTTCTCCATATCCTTTGTTTTTTGTTCCGTCATAGGGGATGCCATTCTTTATTGTACTGCATTCTTAATGACGGCGTACTGAATCATCATCCGGTAATCTCCGGAACTTTTATTAAGCATACCCGCCTCACTCCCTGCATCACGAACGGTCACGGCCATCACATTACCACCCGCCTTCACCCAATCCCCGGGCAGGGAGAAGCGCAGGGTAGCCCAGTTACGATTATGAAGAGGCTTGTCACCCTCAAAAACCTTCCTGCCATTGATGGTGATCACCACTTGAGTGGGTTCATCGCCCAGCCGGGCGTTGAGCAGAATGCTACAAGGCTTGCCGGCATTCCCATTAAACTTAATCGAACAACCGTTCCGGCTCGCGTCAGCAAGCGCATGGATCGTGGTCTTCTGCCGGGATAGAGGATCTTCATATTCAGTCAGAAGTCCACCAGTAAATTGGCAGGCCCCGAAAAACTCATCGTGGTGGTCAGAATCAAATTCACCAGCTGCCTTGGCTTTGGCCTTCTGCTCGGCAACGGCTCGGTAGACACCAAGTTTAGGATCCTTTTTTACGCTATCAATCAGATTGGCCTGATGCGTACCAAAAAGTTCGTGCCACGAGCAACCCCAATTCTTGGTAGCCGCCGGGAAGCGTTTTCCGAGGTCATCCGCGGCGGCGCGTCCTTCGGCAACGAGTGGCTCAATCCAATCCAAGGACATGGCCGCACGTTTCTTTTCGTCTGGCCCGACACCAGAGAAACGGCCTATTGAATAGAAAGACCATAGACAGTTCAGCGCATCATCCATTCTCTTCAGGGTTTCCCAGGCCTCCGGGCTCATCATTTTGCTGGCCGCCTCCCGCACCGAGCGCTCCGGGTCATAGGCCTTCGGATTCCAGGCAAAATCAGCTGAGATCGCGTTGATGATCTTAGGCATATGGCTGTTAAGGCCGTAATAGCCGACGGAGTCCAGGAAGCCATCCCCACTATGATCACAGAAGCTTTTTACCGGCGTCGTTCCGGTGTGCGTCCAATTCACTGCCGGAGAGGCGATGATACTATTCTGCCAGAAGAAAGGCTTGCGCTTGATCATAACGTTAATCCAGGCGACCTCACTTTTCGTTGCCATGACGGAACTCACTGCCGTACCGGTCCACCAGACATCGATTTCGGGTTGCCAATACTCACCTATCGCGGCCAGATAGGCATCGCGCGATTCCCCATAGGAGGCAGGCACATTACCATTCGGGCCCCAATAAAATGGGGGACAAACAAGCAGTCGGGCCTTGGGATAATCCTGCTTCAACCGTGCCATCAGGTTCGTGAACACCCAGGTATCCGCCTTACAAGCGGTTCCATAATGCTCCGTGTCATAGGGATTCAATGGAAAACGGCAGTCGTCGAGTTGGATCTCGAGATGGCCGCCCGCCGCCTCGGCACGCCGTGCATGCCAGAGCATGGCCTGCAAAGTTTCTTCGTTGCCGCACAACTTATTCTCAGGCGCACCAGCATGAGGACGAATACCCGCATACCAGGTAATACCCAGCGGCGTCAAATTGCTCCCCAGTTGCTCGATGATGGGAATCTTAAATCCCGTATCCCATTTCTCCGGAGTGCGCCAATATCCCCACTCAGGATGCTGCCAATCCCCCCAGGCGGCATCCGTTATATAAACCGGACTGTTAAACTTGCATAAAAGAAGAAATTGCCGGTTGTTTTTCAGCAGTTGATCCACTTCGGGGTTTGGCCCTTTCAAACCGCCCCGCTGATCCTCGGAGATGAACATCTTGTAGGCATAGCCATGGTTGTAGCCGCGCCGGGCGAGATAAGGATAGTCCACAACCGTAGCACCCCGCGCCACAATCTGGCCGTCACGCCAGTGAATCAACTGTGTCAGGCTTGAGATCGCCCAGAGCAGACCGAGTCGGTCATGTCCTTTTAAAACGATCAGCGGCTTATCGGATACCGCACCCACTTGCAAAATATAGCCCTGTTCCCTCTCCGGTACAGCAGGCAGGGCTTTCAACTGCCGGGCCCACGCAGTATCGCCCAGCGAGACCACCGCCGTGTATTTCGCTTCAGGCATACTGACGACCGTTGCCTTGCCGCCATAACGTGTGATCCGGTCGATGAGCACCTCCACCAGCGGGGCAGGATTTTCAACCTCCTTCCCCACCACAATGGCCACCTCTGCCATCGGAATGAAAGTATCCCTGTAAACGACCTTCTGCGGCGTGGGCAGGATGTTTCCGGTGTAGTAAGGCATCATCAAGGGATCATTCCGCAGCCGTTCCGCGATGATGTCGTCCGGACTTTCCGCTCGGACAATCCCGCCGCAAAGTGCGAGAATGACCGCATACATCAAGCGCATAAAATCACGCCATCTAATCGTATTTTTCATATTTTCCTATCATGGAACCTGTGCCTCCATGTTAAATCATTCTCGTTTGCATCCCTGTTTGTTTGTGACAGCTTGACTTTCCAGAAGTGCGGCGCCGGGGCATTCCAGCTCAAAGACAGCCACCGGCCCCTCGGGTGTCGCCTCGACATGGATCTCATCCTCCGAAGCCGGTTTGAGGGTGTTGACCGCCCGTAATTGGGTAAGTTGATCCGGTGTCGGATAGGCGGGTGCCCCCATGCCTTTCCAGGTGGCAATAATGTTATTTTCCACCGCTCCAAGACGAGTCAAGGCCGGTTTGCCAAAAGGCCAGGCCACCCGCACCTCAATGTGGGTGGGAACAGCGTCAGATGGTGGGGGATAGGCATACACCAGCATCTTGGCGTGGCTCCCCTCGCGGGTAGCCACCGCACCGACTAATTCATCCCCGCCATTCACGGGCAGACGGTTTGTGCCGAGACGACTGAGCAACTGGTGTGCCATCCAAGCGGGTTTGCGCAAACCGTGCAGGCTCAACATCCCGTAGTTACCTTGAAACTCAGAGGACTGGAATCCGCCTTGGTTGTAAATATCCGACAGGCACCAGTAACTGAAGGCATCAGCATCTTGTGCGCTTTGCGCCATGGTCTTGATAACAAAGGCCGACTCGAGCACAGTTTCCCGGAGGGGATCGTGAAGAAAAAAGGAGCGTCCCCACTCATTCCAATGCACTTCGCCTTTCCACCCGCGCTGATCAAGCTTTTTGCGCAGTCCCCGGATCACCCCCGAAGCAAAATGGGGCGAGTCCTTTCCCTGATGGTTGGACGGACCCTCGAAAGGTGAGAGTGGGGCGTCTTCGGAATCGTTGTTATAGATATGGGCAATGAGATAATCCGGTGGCGTGCCCGCTTCCGCCGTAAAGTCGAGAAAGTCCGAGATCCACTCGCTTCGGGCGGTGGAGGGCCCGCCCAGTCGCAACGCAGGATCTACGGACTTCACCGCACGCCACGTGGCCGACCAGAGTTGGAAGAAATCCTCTTTCGTGCCACCGAAAAAACAGGGTGAAAGGTTGGGTTCATTCCAGCACTCGAAATACCAGGAACGAACTTCTTCAATACCGAAGCGCTCAATATGATGGCGGATGCCACCCGCTACAAAATCCTGCCACTGGGTAAGATCACGCGGCATGCCGACAGGGTTATTGTCCGGCCAGCAACAAGAAACGGTATCATCGGTCATTCCCAGAGGAGTGAAGCAGGTCGTGTAGATTGGCTTCAACCCCAGAGCGAGCAGCCCTTCGAGCGCGATATCCACCAATTGCCAATTGACCCTTCGGGATTTCTCCCCGCACTCCCGCCAATCCACAATATCGTAGTCCCAAACACAAAGTTCCGGGGAATACATGGCCGCGGCCCGGACATAACGTACGCCGATTTCATCGCGAGCCATGCGCAATTGATTGAGCACATCGGCGCGGGAAAGCCATCTGAATTGATCAATGTTACCGATGTGTTGCCACGTTTTGCGAAAGAGGGTTGGTGTACCTTGCCATTCAGGGGCCAGTTGTATTTTCATCATCCTTTTCATCCAGTTCGTTTAGATTTATCCGTCACCGTATTGAAAAAACAGTCCCTGCCACATCGGGCATCCAGAGGATCGTCCCGAAGTTCGTCACTGTCCCTGAAAACCCATGCGGACGGGAATGAACGGTCAGAGTCTTCAAGCCTAAATCCAGCCATGTGTTCGCCAATTGTAACCCTACATCTCCAACCGTGAAGTCGTTCACAAGCCGGAGTATGGCGGCATTGGTAACATAAAATGTGGCTCGATCCACTTCACCGGCAACATAACTCGTACTGGGCGGCACATCCGTATAACCAGATATCAAGCCGTTGTTGTCCAGCAACACCGTACCACGCCCCGGCTGATCGGTCGCACGCTGCTTGTAAATCGTGCCGGCGCCAGATGATTGGACACCCTCGCCGCCCCCGTAAGCGGTAATGGCACCATTAAAGCCTGAAAAATCGGCGCCCGCATTGTTCAACACCAGAGCCACCCGCCCACCACTACCGGAGGAACTGCTACTGAGGCCCCCATTCGCCCGAATAACACCGCCTCCCATCAGCGTACCTGCCGTCAGCAAAATGCTTCCACCCGAGCTTGCATAAGTTATTGACACCCCATCCGCTGCCAAAAGGCCATCATGCCGAACCATTCCCAAAACGTTCATCTGAATGGCACCGCCCCCCGCCGAACTGTTCCCGCCGCTGCCTAAATTCGTTGGCGCCACAATGGAACCGTAACAGGGGGCGGGGGGACCGCCGAACCATACGCCACCACGCCCACCATAACTGGCGCCTAAGCCGTTGCCTCCATGGCCCGGGCCGCATCCTGCCGCATACCCTTTCCCCGTAACATTGATCGCGGCATTCGTGTCGATTTCCATGTTCCCTAACACGGTCAAATCCAGTTTGTTGGCTTCAGTCGCGCCATTAGCCGAATGCGTCAACGTTCCCCCCGCCAGCACATACACGTCATTACTCACCACCACCAGCCGGTTCATCGTCACCGTCCCTCCGGCCTGCACCGTCAGGTTCGAGACAACCGTCAGGTTGGAAGAAACCGTCAGGCTACCTGCCACCAGCAGATCCAACACCGTCACCGCCGAGGTCATACTTGCCATGTTCGGCCCTGCAATGATGACCCGGCTGTTCGCATCCGGTACCCCGGCCGGTGACCAGTTCGCCGCCCCATGGAAACTGGCGCCATTACTCCCGATCCAAGTGGATCCATTTTCATCAAAAACCCAGTTTGCATTACCCGTACTGTCCTGCGACGCCATAGCATAGATGGCCTTCCCGCCACTCGCGTCACTATCCTCCACATCTACCCCCAAAACGGAAGCGCCACCGGTAACAATCAGATTCCAGGGCTCGTATTCGGATGAGCTACGCAACACAATGTTGGTCGTCGCAACCGCACTGAGCAGAACCAGGGAACGCACGGTGCAAGTCGAGTCTTGCTCAAACACGAGGCGGCACGCCCCGCTAGCCGCCTCACAACGCAATTCCGTGGCCGAAAATCCGTCCAGGAAACTGACCGTACCGATTGTGTTCGATACGTTGATTTTGAAGAAGGGTTGACTCCCGGGGTTTATGGATTGATTCCCTGCACCGCCAATCACCACGGTGGAATAGGCTGGCGAGAAAACCCCACCGGTAAAATCCACATCGGCCAGAATCGTAATCGTTTCCGTATTGGAAGCAATCAGTGTCCCCGCCACCACCGCATTCGTCGTCAGTGTCATATTGTAGCCCGCCAATCGAAGCGACGCACCATTCTGAATCTCCAGTCCACCTGAAAAGATCTTGGCAGTATCCAGAATCGGATATCGGGGAGCGGACGGAATGAGCACAAACTCAGTCGTCAGCGGAGCATGGCCCAAACTCCAGTTGGCCACAAGATCCCATGCCGAATTGCTGGCACCACTCCAGATATTGGTTTGCACGTCCGACGATGAAAAAACCCAATTCAGATTGCTGCCGCTGTCAATAGAGTTGAACGCCCCGACCGCCGCGCCTAACCTCGCATCCGAATTCTTTACGTCCACATACTGAACCGCTTGATTGGCAGCGCCGTTGACGTTTAACATCCACGAGGCGCCATCAACCGTTGAGCGCAAAATAAGGTTATCGGTTTCAGACCCTTTCAGCACCCACTGCCCCTGAGTCGCCACCGTATTGGTTTTACCAGCCTCAAACAACAGCGTCTTGCCGGGGTTCGTGCAGATAAGTCCCATGAATGTCGTGGAACCGTAAAGTGTCGACGTGGAGGAAGCTGGGCCCGAGAACAAAATCTTGGATCCCGGGTAGCTGGCGAAACTGGCCGTATTAGACCAAATGCCACTGAGGGTTAGGGTTTGATTCGTGTCCAACACCAGATAGCCTTTATTGCGAATGATCACGTCCCCCACCACCTGGTCCGTCATATTAGAATTGATGACCGTAAACACGGGCGGCGCGGAACCGTTATTGCCGTTGTCGACGATCAACGTTCCTTCGGTGAGGCCCTGAACGGCCGTGCGCAGGTACACCGTTCCGGCCCCGCCGTTGTCGAACCCGTAAGCCGTTACACTGCCGGTAAAGTCCTGAAAATCAGCACCGGCATTGGTCACCACCAGTGCAATGCGTCCGCCACCTGAATTACTTTTTCCATTCGCCCGGATCGGCCCGGTTCCGCGTAGCACGCCAGCCGTCAGATAAATACTACCTCCCGAACTGTTGTAATTCCCGTTCATTCCGTCTGCCGCCATGAGGCCATCGTGCCGAACCGTACCACCAACACGCAACAGTATGGCGCCACCCCCCGCCGAACCCCAACTCGCGCTCCCCAAATTCGTGGGAGCCACCAGGGAGCCATAACAGGGCTTGGAAGGGCCTCCCCACCCAGACCCAATCCCGCCGTAACTGGCCCCGAGCCCGTTGCCACCGCCACCCGGCCCTTGACCACTTGCATATCCTTTCCCCGTCACATCGATCGCAGCATTCGACCCTACCATCAGGTTCCCACCAATAGTCACACTGAGCCGATTGGACTCTGAATTCCCCGCAGGATTGGCCCATTGCGTCCATACCCCGTTACTGATCGTACAGTCACCGAAAATGCTAAGGTTCGTAAAGCCGATTGGACCATACACCGTTGCCACGGTCACCGTGCCCACATAACCGACCTGCGTCCAGGATTGGATCGGGATGTTTAAATCCCACGTCATATTTTTGTTCGTTCTGTTATCCAAAACAATGGCATCGCCCGTCACGGGGGCCACCCCGCCCACCCAGTTCGCAGGATTACTCGCTAAGGCATCCGCTCCTGAACCATTCCAAGTCAGCGTTACCGTACCGGCATCCGTAATCCCCATCACCGCGTTCGACAAAGCCCCAATCACGTAGGGACCTGACGCCACCGCCACCTGCACCGTCTCCATCCCTTCCTGCAAGTGATCATAAAAGGGCGAAACCACCAGTGTCACCGTAGCCTGGCCTGCCAGAATCGTGATGGATCCGCTCAACGTCGCATAGTCCACTCCATTGCTGGCCGTACCGCTAACCGTATAGTTCACCACTAAGGACTCGTTCGTCACCGCACTGGCACGGTGTACCGTAAACGTTCCCGGCGTCGGGCCGATCTCAGAGGCGTCAGATAGTTTGTCAATCCAGACGTCACCGGTGATAAACACTGAAGAGGCCGAGGCCCACGACACCCCTGACTCGTTGGTCGCCGCAAACCGGTAGTAATAGGTCATATTGGAAGAAAGCCCCGTCACCTGGGTCGTGAAGTCACCCGGTACCTGCGGGGCATTCCACACATTCGTGTTCGCCCACGTATCCATCCCCCCATCGGACGGGCCCCAACAGACAAACACCGTCGTTGGCGCGGTACCCGTGGAAAGCAAGGTTCCATTCAAATTGGCGGCAGACAAGGATACATTCATCGCGCCGTCCACGTTATTGATAAAAGGAATATTCTGGAACTCCGGTGTACCAAGGGTATTAAATACACTGTTCGAAGCCATGTTCATATAGCAGGCCCATATCCAATTGGAAGAGCGGGCAACATTGGATATTTGCACTTCATCCAATAGGCCCGAGTAGTATCCGTCACTGACGCGTCCCAAACGCATCCCAACAGTCGAAGATCGTAGGGTATAAGTCGTCGTCGCATTCACCCCCTCCTGCTTGCCGTTCACGTATAAAAGAAGCCCGCCACTTTGGGGTTTCCATACGGCCGTGAGATGATCCCATCGGGACGCCGAGCCCAGCGTTGTCCCGACAGCTTGATAGGCCGCCGGGCCACCACTCGTGGTGACAATGTAGACGTTATGTGCCGAGGACAACGGCGCATTTAATTGGAACGACCAACCGTTTCCATCCCCATCTCGCCCTCTCCCGACAGCCGTACCGCCGGCATTCGGTTTGACCCACGCAGAAATCGTGAAGGGATCACTGTCGGCAATCACCGGACTGCCCACGTCCACATACTGATTCGCCGCATTGTTGAAACTCTGTCCCCCGTCCACCATACCGGCCACCGCGGTGGGTGCCGTTCCGCTCGAACCCGGATGATTGTTCGTGCTGCTATCCGCATAGTTGAACCCCCCTTCCTTCAGATGCCACACAGCCTTATACCCATCTATCCACACGGCCCCGTTCGTCGTACAGGACGGCGCCGAGACACCGCTTTGACCCCAGAGAGCATAGATCGTCACATTACTGGCCAGTTCTGGAACTCGCACCCATACCGTGGCAAGACCGTTGGTATCCCACGAAGCCACCTCAAAATCGAGTGGAGTAATTTTATCAGCCGCAGCAAACCGCAGATCCCCATAGGGCGGAGAAAGGAAATCGCCGTAGTTAAAGCCAACACCAGCCGTCGTATTACTGAGGATGACCAGCACCGGAAAGTTCGTCAGTGTCCCACCTCCGGGCGGTGTGCAACCACTGAATGTAATCGGCATCCGCTTTTGCCATGTCGCTAGATCCTCTGCCGCCGAGGCAACCATCGCGGTTTGCACCAGCCCAAGCATCATGGCCACCCCTCCCATGGCTTTCATGAAACACTTCATGGTTTGCATCGTTATTCCCCCTTCGCTTTGTGAGAGTACGTGATTTTCACCAGCATTTACATCCAGTTCGTTTGGATTTCCCCCGTCACCGGAAGGAAAAAACGGTTCCCGCTATATCAGGTATCCAGATAATCATTCCGAAGTTCGTCACAGTTCCCGAAAACGCATGCGGTTTGGCATGCACGATGAGGGTCTTCAAGCCCAAATCAAGCCGCGTGTTCGCCGACTGCAACCCAACATCTCCGACAGTGAAGTCGTTCACAAGCCGGAGCATGGCGGCATTGGTAACGTAAAACGCGGCGCGATCCACTTCCCCGGGAACATATTTCGAGCTGGGGGGCACATCCGTATAGCCGGCAACCACCCCATTGTTGTTCAGCAACACCGTACCGCGCCCGGGGCGATCCGCTGCACATTGCTGATAGATCGTCCCCGCACCAGCGTATAAACCTCCATAAGCAAGAATCGGCCCATTGAATAATGAGAAGTCTGCGCCCGCATTCGTCACCACTAACGACACACGCCCGCCGCCACCATAACTGAACCCTCTCGCCCGGATCGTACCGGATCCACTCAATGCGCCGACGGTCAGGAAAACGGTTCCTCCCGCACTGCCGCTTTGGAAATCATTCGCGCCATCTGCCGCCAGAAGTCCGTTGTGCAGGACCGTACCCGATACATTCAATATAATGGCGCCACCACCTGCCACATTCCAACCTCCGCTTCCCATATTCGTCGGTGCCACAATCGATCCGTAACATGCACCGGCAGCGGATCCCCGCCCACCATAACTGCCCCCCACATAGTTGTTCCCGGGCGCCGGCCCGGATCCCGCCGCATACCCTTTCAGCGTCACGTCAATGACCGCATTCGTGTCAATGTACATGTTACCCAACACGGTCAAATTCAGCTTGTTGGCTTCGGTCGCACCGTTGACCGAATGCGTCAACGTTCCCCCCGCCAGCACATACACGTCATTACTCACCACCACCGGCCGGTTCATCGTCACCGTCCCTCCGGCCTGCACCGTCAGGTTCGAAACAACCGTCAGGTTGGAAGAAACCGTCAGGCTACCTGCCACCAGCAGATCCAACACCGTCACCGCCGAGGTCATACTGGCCATGTTCGGCCCTGCAATGATGACCCGGCTGTTCGCATCCGGCACCCCGGCCGGTGACCAGTTCGCCGCCCCATGGAAACTGGCGCCATTACTCCCGATCCAAGTGGATCCATTCTCCTCAAAGAACCAGTTCGCATTGCCCCAACGATCCTGCGACGCCATGGCATAAATGGCCTTCCCGCCACTCGCGTCACTATCCTCCACATCCACCCCCAAAACGGAAGCGCCACCGGTAACAATCAGATTCCAGGGCTCGTATTCGGATGAGCTGCGCAACACAATGTTGGTCGTCGCAACCGCACTGAGCAAAACCAGAGAACGCACGGTGCAGGTTGAGCCCTGCTCAAAAACAAAACTGCGTTGCCCACTGATTGCCTCACAACGTAATTCCGTGGCCGAAAATCCAGCGCCAAAGGTCACTGGCCCGACCGCGTTTGACACATTGATTTTGTAGAAGGGCTGATTACCAAGGCTGACAGCTTGACTCCCTGCACCGCCAATCACCACGGTGGAATAGGCTGGCGAAAAAACCCCACCGGTAAAATCCACATCCGCCAGGATCGTAATCGTTTCCGTATTGGAAGCCATCAGTGTCCCCGCCACCACCGCATTCGTCACCAGCGTCAGATTATAGCCCGCCAAACGAAGCGACGCCCCAGTCTGGATCTCCAGCCCTCCTGCCATGATCTTGGCGGTGTCCAGTACCGGATACCGCGGGGCGACAGGAATGAGCACATAGTCAGTCGTCAGCGGCGCATGCCCCAGGCTCCAGTTCGCCACAAGGTTCCACGCCGTGTTGCTGGTACCGCTCCAGATATTGGTCTGCACGGTGGACGTTGAAAAAACCCAGTTCAGATTGCTACCGCTGTCGATGGAATTAAAGGCCCCAATCGCCGCCCCCGGCATCGCATCCGAATTCTTCACGTCCACATACTGAACCGACTGATTGGCCGCCCCATTGACGTTCAGCTTCCAGGACGCCCCGTCGCTCGTTGACCGCAAAATCAAATTGGCAGTTCCGGAGCCCTGCAGCGTCAACTGTCCCTGAGCCGCCACCGTATTGGTATTGCCGGCCTCAAACAAAATCGTTTTGCCGCTGGTGTTCGTACAGACAAGCCCCATGAACGTGTTGACACCATACACCGTGGAGGTGGACGCGGCACCACCTGCAAAAATGACCTTGGAACCCCATTCGGATATCATATTCGCCCGGTTGGACCAGACGCCGCTTACCGTCAGAGTCTGATTGGTGCACAGTCGCAGACAACCAGCATTGCGAAGAATTACGTTCCCCACCACCGTATCCGTCACGTTCGAGCTGATCTCCGTGACACAGCTGCTGTTCACCACATTGCTATTATCAATAATCAGCGTTCCTTCATAGAGTCCCTGGCTCGCCGTGCGCAAGTACAAAGTTCCCGCGCCGGAGTTGTAACCGGCAGCACCCCCTCCATAGGCGGATATGGCCCCGGTAAAGCCCTGAAAATCAGCGCCGGCATTGGTCACCACCAGCGCCACCCGTCCACCACCGTTGTTGCCGGAGGCATTCGCCCGGATCGTACCGCCCCCGTTCAGCGCGCCAGAGGTGAGCCAGACACTGCCGCCGCCCCCGCCACCGCCTTTCCCATCCGCCGCCAAAAGCCCGTTGTGCCACAGCGTGCCACTCACTTTCAACCAAATGGCGCCGCCCCCCTCAAAAGTATTCGCATAAAGTGCCCCACCGCTTCCCATATTCGTCGGCGCCACAATAGAACCGAAGCAGGAACTGTAAGCGTTATACCCACGCCCACCATAACTGGAACCGGCCATGTAGGTTCCCGCACCCGGTCCATATGTTGCCAAATAGCCTTTCCCCGTCACATCCACCGCACCACTCACATCCACAACCATGTTGCCCAACACGGTCAGATCGAGTTTATTGCTATCCGTGGTGCTGTTATTCGCATGCGTCAGCGTACCCCCCGCCAGCACATACACGTCATTGCTCACCACCACCGGCTGGTTCATCGTCACCGTCCCATTGGCCTGCACCGTCAGATCCTGTACCACCGTCAGACTCGAGTTTACCATCACGTTCGCAGCGGCCGCCAAACTCCCCCCCACCAACAGATCCAGCACCGTCACCGTCGTCGTGATACTTGGCATATTGGGCCCTTCAATCAATACCCGGCTGGTCAAACCCGGCACCCCTGTCGGCGACCAATTCGTCGCCACATGGAAACTGGCGCCATTACTCCCGATCCAGGTTGACCAATTCCCATCAAAAAACCAGTTCGCATTACGCAGGCTGTCCTTCGATGAAATCGCATAGATGGCTTTCCCCCCGGTCGCATCACTATCCTGTACGTCTACTCCCTTGACCAAAGCGCCACCCGTAACATTCAAATGCCATGCCTGATTGGAGACTGAACTGCGCAACAGGATATTCGTCATCGCTGGCACACCCCACAGCACCAGAGATTTCACGGTACAGGTCGTACCCTGCTCAAACACCAGACGGCGCTGCCCGCTGGCCGCCTCACAACGCAGTTCCGTCGCCGAAAAACCATCATGAAAACTGACCGGCCCGACCGTGTTCGACACATTGATCTGGAAGAAGGGTTGATTCCAGAAATTGACGGCCTGACTCCCCGAGCCGGAGATCATCACCGTGGACTGCGCCGGCGCAAAAGTGCCGCCCGTAAAATCTACATCCGCCAGAATCGTGATCATTTCCGTGTTGGAAGCAATCAATGTCCCTGCCACCACGGCATTTGTCGTCAGCGTCAGATTATAGCCCGCCAGACTGAGCGATGCCCCACTCTGAATCGTCAAGCCTCCCGACATGGTTTTAGCGGTATCCAGCACCGGATAACGTGGGGCCGCAGGAATAAGAACAAATTCTTCCGCGAGCGGCGCATGGCCCAGGCTCCAGTTGGCCACAAGGTTCCACATCGTATTGCTGGTACCCGTCCAGCTGTTCGTCTGCACGGCCAACGATCCAAAGACCCAATTCGAGTTGTTCCCGCTGTCAATGGAGTTATACGCGCCAACCGCCGCTCCTAACCTCGCATCCGAATCCTTCACATCGACATAACGCACCGACTGGTTGGCGGCGCCATTAACGTTCAGCTTCCATGACGCCCCGTCGCTCGTTGATCGTAAAATCAGATTGGCGGTTTCGGAGCCATTCAGCATCAACTGTCCCTGTGCTACCACCGTATTCGTCTTGCCAGCCTCAAACAAAATCGTTTTACCGCTGGTGTTCGTGCAGATAAGCCCCATGAACGTATTGGTGCCATAGACGGTAGAAGTGGACGCAGCACCGCCCGCAAAAATGACCCGGGAGCCCGACTCGGCCAACATATTCGCCCGGTTGGACCAGACACCACTTATCGTCAGGCTCTGATTGGTGCAGAGCCGCAGACAGCCGCCGTTACGTATAAGCACAGTCCCCACCACCGTATCCGTCACGTTCGAGCTGATCTCCGTGGCATAGACGCTGTTCACAAGATTACTGTTGTCGATAATCAACGTGCCTTCATAGAGTTGCTGATCAGCCGTACGCAAGTACACAGTTCCCGCACCGGCACCGGTGCCACCTCCGTAAGTAGAAATGGCCCCGGTGAAACCCTGGAAATTGGCACCTGAATTCGTTACCACCAGCGCCACCCGTCCCCCGCCGGCGGGAGTACCTGATCCTCCATTTGCCCGGATCGTACCGCCCCCATTCAGCGCACCTGCCGTCAGGAAAATGCTTCCTCCCGCACTCGGGTAATTTCCGACCGTTCCATCCGCCGCAAGGAGTCCGTCACACCAGACCGTCCCCCCCACAGTCAACAGAATGGCGCCACCACCCGTCGAACCATTGCCGCCGCTTCCCAGATTCGTCGGTGCCACAATAGAGCCGTAACAGGGGCCCGAAGGACCACCGAACCATACAGATCCACGCCCACCATAAGTACCGCCAAAACCGTTGCCACCGGCCCCCGACCCTTGACCGCTCGCATATCCTTTCGCCGTGACATAGATCGCGGCGTTGGAAGCTACGATCAGATTCCCTCCAATGGTTACACTGAGCCGGTTGGATTCGTAATTCACATTGGGATTGGCCAGTTGCGTCCACACCCCGTTACTGATCGTACAGTCACCTAAAATATTCAGATTGGTGAAGCCGGTAGCACCATACACCGTTACCACGGTAACCGTCCCCACATAGCCGACCTGCGTCCAGGATTGGACCGGGATATTCAGATCCCATGTCATATTCTTGTTCGTCCTGGCATCCATCACAATGTAGTCGCCCGGTACAGGGGCCACCCCCTCCACCCAGTTGGTTGGATTGCTCGCCAGGAAGTTATTACTCACGCCCCCGCCGCCCCACGTCCGCACATTGTGGGGGTAGATAAAAATGGTGCCGGTCCACAGGTAGGTGGCACTTTCCATGATTTCATTGGTAACCGTCAGGCGCACCGTGTACAAGCCGCTCGACGCGTACTGGTGGGTGGCTGTCGGGCCGCGGGACTCAACCGAGCCGTTGTCATCGAAGTCCCATGCATAGGCGATGATGTTCGTGTCGTTCCCGCTATACATCCCGGAAAACACAAAGGTTTCGCTCGCATCGGCCATCGTTTTGTCAACCTGCACCTGACACAGCAACTCGGAGGCGGAATCCACCAGAAGAGCCCCCGGTCCCGTAATGCAGGCGGGAAGGTTGTTGGAACTGTACACCCCTCCAAACTGTTTTGCTCCATTGACGTACAGGCGCCGGATATGGTTGGTGGCCGCGAAGTTCAAATTCAGCATGCCGGGCGAAACAAGGACCACATCAGAACCGGAGGCAAGGAAGTTGGTGTTGACCTGTAACACGCCGTTGGACACCGTCGTACTGCCCGTGTACTGGGCCAGCGTAACATTCGACAGGATTTGCGTACCGGTTCCGATCTTCACCAGACCACCCGAACCGCTCAATACGCCCGTGTAGGCGATGTTGCTGTTGTTATTGCCGACCATCAGCGTCACGGCGTTGCCGGAGACATTCGTTAAGGCAATATTGCCACCGCCTGCAAGAGCGCCAACCGTAAAGGCCGTATTGCCACTGAAGACAAGTCCATTGGCCACCAGATTGGTCACCGTGCTGTTCTGCACCGCGAGCGCATGCACCAGCATGACCACACCGCTGTTAATCAGGGTTGTGCCGCTGTACGCATTGGCGCCCAACAGCGTCAGCGTGCCTGTGCCGTTCTTAGTCAACCCCCCGGTCTTTGTGGTGCCGCTCCCCAGATTCCCAGCCATCGTGGTGTTGCCCGCACCCGTAATGGTCACCAGATTGGTGCCGTTGTCGATATTGCTCAGCGTCAACAGCGTCGTACCGCCATTGGCCGGATTGGCCACCGTAAAGGTCGGCGCACCGGTCAACGTGGCGCTGCCGAACGTCAGTCCCGCAATGCCGGAGTTCACGTTCGGCCCGCCAGCAACAGTCAACGTTTGAGCGCCGATGGCGAGAGCGCCCAGCGAGTGCGTCACTCCGGCGCTGGCGGGCGTGATCGTATCGCTGGTGATCTGCAGGGCGGCGCTGACGGTGGCATTGCGCCCGAAATTCAACCCCGAGTCGCCAGCCAACTGCAGTTCGGTGGCAGCCGTGTTCAGGGTCAAGGCGGTCGCACTGGAGTTCAATCCCAAGGCGTTGGCATTACCCTGGGCGCGCAGGATCCCCCCCTGCAGGGTGGTGATGCCGGTATAGGCATTATTACCTGAGAGAACCAACGTACTGCCTGCCGTAGCTTTGGTAATGCCGTAAGCACCCGCGATCGAGGAAATGTTCGCGTCCACAAGCAGGTCATAGGGGGTAGCACTTGCGTGGCTCATCGTGAAAGTACGCGTCGCGGCACCCAGATCAAGCAGTCCGCTGATCTTCGCCTGGCCGGTCGTCGCCGCCGTAAAGGTCACATCGCCACCGAGCGTCAGTGTGCCCGTGCCGGAGTTGATCTGGCTGAGGTAGCCTGCCACCGGAGTGATGCCCAGCGTCCCAATGGTCAGCGTCCCGCCGCCCGCCGTGTTCAGGATGGGCGTGGTATTGGTCGTGGCACCGGTCGCCGCGATCGTGACGTTGCCGATCGTATCACTCATCCCGTTAAAGTCCAACTGGCCGACGCCGTTGATGGTCACGGCGCCCGTCCCCATCATGTCTGAACTGGTGCCGGTGTATTGAACCAGCGCGCCGCTGCTGATCGTCAACCCGCCGTTGGCGATCGCATTAACCGCGCCGGACTTATTCAGCAACAGCGTTCCGGCGCTGACGGTGGTCAGGCCGCTATACGCATTGGAGGTTGAACCAGAAAACCGCATGGTACCCGGACCACTCTTGGTCAAAGCATAATTTCCCGTTATTGCCCCGCCCATAGTCAACAGCGTCGTACCGCCATTGGCCGGATTGGCCACCGTGAAAGTCGGCGCACCGATCAACGTGGTGTCACCAAAGGTCAATCCTGCAACACCGGAACTCACGTTCGGACCGCCGGCGACAGTCAACGTTTGAGCGCCGATGGCGAGCGCGCCCAACGAGTGTGTCACTCCGGCGCTGGCGGGTGTGATTGTGTCGCTGGTGATCTGCATGGCGGCGCCGACCGTGGCATGGCGCCCGAAGTTCAGGTTTGTGTCGCCGGCCAACTGAAGTTCGGTACCGGCCGTATTCAGGGTCAAGGCGGTCGCACTGGAATTCAAGCCCAAGGCGTTGGCATTACCCTGGGCGCGCAGGATACCAGCGCTCAAAGTGGTGACGCCACTATAGGTGTTGTTGCCTGAAAGCGTGAGTCGGCCGGTGCCGGCCTTGACCGGTCCATAGGCACCCGCAGCCGATGAAATAGCCGCATCGATGAGAAGGTCATATCCGGGCCCCGTCCCTGCCGGAATGGTCAACGTCCACCCTGCGGATCCCATGTCCAGATTACCGCTGATCCGCGCCCGCCCCGTGCTCGCGGCCGTTAAACTCACGTTGCCTCCAAGCGTCAGCGTTCCCGTACCAGAGTTAAGTACGGTGACGTAGCCGGCCGCGGGGGTAATGCCCAGTGTCCCGATCGTCAGCGTACCACCACCCGCCGTGTTCAGGATGGGGGTGGTATTGGCTGTTGCGCCACTCGACGCGATCGTGACAGCACCCAGCGTGTCGCTCGCACCGTTGAAGTCCAACTGGCCAGCCCCATTAAGGGTCATCGTCACGGCATTATTGATGTTATCGCCGCCGCAGGTGGACGCATACTGGAGGAGGCCGCCATTGTTAACGGTGATAGCGCCGGCAGGGATGGCGTTGACCGTGCCCGACTTGTTCAGGACCACCTTGCCGCCATTGATGGCCGTTGTACCCGTGAAGGTGTTGGCACCGGAGCCGCTGAGCGTCAATGTGCCACCGCCATTCTTGATCAACGTCCCCGTGGTGGTGCCCAACACGCCGCTGAGTTCCGTGTCGCCCTCGCCCGCCAGCGTCAGACCCAAGGTTGGACCACTCACAGCGCCCGCCAGCGTCATTTTGTTGGAGGCGGTAAGCGACGCGATCGTACTGGCGGCCGTCAGTGTAATCGCACAAGGAACACTGTTAGCGCCGGCCAGATTGACCAGCGCACCGCTGACCGGCCCCACCAGCGCATCCCCCGTGCCGCTGAGGCTCAGTGTAATCCAGTTGTTCGGATCGTATATCCCCACCCCGTCCAGGGCCAACGTATTGCCAGATCCGACGGTAACGGTACGCGCGGCGGTCGGTGTTCCCAACGCTTGAGAGTGGCCCAGAATGACGGTGCCTGCACTCGCCGCCGATACCGTCAGTGCCCCGTCAAATGTATTCGGACCACTCAGTCTCAGGGTCCCCAAACCGGTCTTGGTAATGCCGATCGCAGGCGCACCTGTGATTACGGACGAAACTTCAAGATCCACAGTCGCACCCGCCCCGACACTGTTGCCAACCGCAAAGGTGCGGTTCACGCCGTTCAGGTCGAGATTGCCGGCCATAGTGGCCTTATTGGGATCATTGGACGCATCGTAAGTCACCGTACCCGCCGTTGCGGCCAGAACCAACTTTCCGGCGCCCGTGTTGAGCGATGCGCTGGATCCGCTCGGTCCGCCACCCAGTGTAATGTTTTTGCTGGCAGCCTGGACAATGCTGTTGGCCGCGGTCGCACCGGTGGCAATGATACTGCCATTCTTGACGGTGACGTTACCCAGATTGGTGTCATTGAAGGCGCCAAAATCGAGGGTGGCGCCTTCGTCAACCACCACGTCCTGCGAATTCAAGGCATCGTTAAAACCGTAAGCCAGCGTGCCGCCGTCAATATAGGTGGTGCCGGTGAAAGCCGTGTTCGTGGCGATCGTCAACTTCCCCGCACCCAGTTTCATCATGCCGCCCGATCCGGTCATGGCGCTGTTGATGGTCATGTCACCCGTGTTCAGGATCGTCCAGACCGCCCCGCCCGCTGCGATCGTGCCGTTCGCGATGTTGCCGCCACCATCGTTGATGATCGAGCCGCTGGTGACAGTCAACGTGTTGGTCGGCGTCAGCGTGATGCCGAGCCCCGCGGTCATCTTGACGGAGTTGACGGTCTTGTTTGTGAGAACCGTCGTCTGGACACCGCTCAGTTGGAAGTTCGTGGTATTCACGCCATTGTAGACGCCCAGGTCCCCCGTCGCATAAGTGCTGTACGCGCTGATGGGCGTATTGTTGGCGGTCACCGCAAAGTTGTTGCCAACAAACCCGTACGGCAGGATGCCGTTGACCATCGCCGGAGCGGTCGTGTACTGAATGATGTTGTTCGCATCGAGGCCGGCAAAGTGAAGGGTGGCGTTGCCGGCGCGAGCGCCGCCTGAAGTCAGGATGAGGGTCGCGGGGTAGCTCCCCGTCCCGCCGGAAACACTGAGGGTCGAATCATCGGTGGTGGGCGTCACTGGGCCCACCGTCTCGGTCGTCGCAGCCGATGTGTTTCCCACCAGGCTCAGGGTGCCACCCTGCATGGCGATGGCCTTGGTGCCAATGCGCCCCGTTGTCAACGTGCCGGAGTTATCCAGGATCAATGTACCGTTGGTATTGATCGTGATCGTGCCGGTGTTGTTGCTGAACTTGCCGGTACCGCTGATGGCCAGGGATCCCTCATTGACCACCATGTTACCGGTGTGGGTCAGCCTGGTGCTGTCGCCGGTGAGATCCAGGCGGCCCGTGCCGGTCTTGGTAAAGGTTCCCGACCCCGCCAAAGTTCCGGAAAACGTCTTGGGACCGTTGTTATTGCGCCCAACGGTCAAAGCGTTGGCGGCAAGATTGACCGTGCCCGCACCCGCCAGCGAGCCGATGGTCTCCGTGCCGGCGAGGCCAAAGGTGCCGTTGACCACAATATCCGCGGCATCAGGAATAGCGTTGGCGCCATTGTTCAATGTGGCGCCGGAAATGACCGTAATGCTGCTTCCCGGGAGTGCCGTACTGTACGTGTTGGCGGCAGCGTTAAGCACAACCGTACCCAGTTTCGGAAACAGTACACCGTCGATCTGGTTCGTGGAACCAATGGTCAGCGCATTGGCGCCCAGCGCAAGGGCCTGCGGCACTGTCAGCGTGGTGTTAGGGGTGGCGGCGATGGTACCGCCGTTATTGCCAATAACGAGCACACCGTTGGCCACCGCCGTGATGGTGCGGCTTGCCGTGTCGTTGACCAGCATGCCACCCACACCACTGACATCCTGGTTGAGGGTCATGATGGTGGTGTTGGCGGACACGGGGTTGACGAGCCATTGATTCCCGCCATAAATTTCATAAATGGGCGCCCGGGTCGCCAAATAGGAATCGAGCGAATCGACGGGAGATCCGATGTTGGCCGCATCCAGGCGCACAATCGTCCCTGAATTGATCGCGGCGGAATTGGCTTGCGAGCCGCTGAAGCCGGTGGCGGCCGTGATATCGATGATGGACCCGTTGTTGAAGGTCAGCGCACCGGTACCGGTAAGACCGCTGGCCTGGCTGGCGGTCAGTCTGCCACCGGCCTGAATGGTGCTTGCGCCATTGATGCCCGCCGGATTCGCCAGCGCCAGCGTGCCGCCATTCTGAATCTGGGCGGTCGCAATGCCCGTGCCGCTGCCCATACCCGCCGCCTGATTGAGGGTCAGGGTTGCCCCCGGCCTGACCACGAAGTTCACCGCCTCACCCGCCGGCGCGTTGCCAAAAACCGCGGAGTCGTCGTCAATCGTGACATTGCCAAGCACGTTGGCATTCACGGTACCCGCCGCCACCAAATTGATGACCGGACCGCCAGCCGTGGTCGTGTTCCCCAGGGTCAGCAAAACGGGTGCGACACCCGGAACGGCCAGTCCCTGAAGATAGATGTCGCTCGTCCCCGCAGCTACATTGATCGTACCAAGATTCCAGGCCACGGCGGAGCGGAGCGTGCTGATTCCCTTGAACGCCGTGTTGCTGCCAATCGTGATGGCACCCAGCGCACTGGCCTGGGCCGCGTAAAGACCGTAATACAAGTCGGCATTCGAACCCAGATCCTTGATGGTGCCGGCGCCCAGATCGAGGGCCACCGTTAAAGGAGTGGTGTGTCCGATGATCGCATCGGCAGCCAGCACGATATTCGTCGTCCCGGCTCCACTGGCGCGATCCAGACTGTTCAGTTGGGCCGCCGCCCCGGCCACTACGCTGCCCGCACCGATACTGAAGGTTTCGGCGGCCGTGAAAGTGCCGTTGACATTGATCTGTGCCCCGTTGATCGCCGTGTAATCGGTGCCCGCACTGTAGGAGGTTGCCCCTGCGGCCCCGAGCGTCAGCACGGCATTGTCAACCTGCACCGGACCCGCACCCAGATAGCGCCGATTCGCGGTCGCGCCGGTCGTAAGCGTGCCTTCATTGACAAAAGTCCCTCCCGAAAACGTGTTATCGGTGGCGTTGGCGAGAGTCAAAATGCCACCACCGTTCTTGACCAGAGTGATCGCACCCGCACCGTTATCGTTGATATTCGCACCGATCGTCGTCGTATTATTCGGCAGGATCGTAATATCGAAATCGGTGGGGGAACCTGCTCCTGCCGTCAACACGCCCGAACTGATGTTCGGCGAGTAATTGGGCACACTGAGCAACTGGCCGCTGGTGAGGGTCAGCGTATTGCCCATGGCCCACGTCACATTGGCTCCCGCCGTAAAGACCAGCGCATTGACGGTCTTGTTGGCGCTCAACGCCGGCAAGGCGGTCGGCGTGGCGTTGATGATCCTCACATTCGAATTCGCGCTCGCTGCCGCATTCACGTCGTTCCCTGCCACATCGTCGTATTCCGTCGTGGCCAACAACGCACGAAGCCCGTTCGCACCGTAATACAGC
>Ga0118677_10003141_pt1 | contig 31867 bp, 25 predicted proteins | sample AliMusrvi5mmetaG_FD_86154 | JGI IMG/M metagenome (GOLD analysis project Ga0118677, IMG submission 86154) | reverse complement strand
AGAACTAAAATTATGGGAATACGACATTATTTCATTCTTATAACTTAGATAGTTGAGTAATGAATCGAAACCGAACCGGTATGGTTGAATTTTAGGATGTGATTCGATTAGTTTAGTTAGGATGGTACTGCAAATTAATTCGCTTTATATCACCAAATATTTGTAAATTTGGATCATAAAGTTCTTTATTATCACATATTAAATTTCAATATTATGAATCAGAATTCGATCCGGGAATTTGTTTCCTCCTTTCAAAAAAGCAGAATACTGTTAAGTGGTTTTGAACTCGATCTGTTTACAAATATTGATGAACATGGTTCAACCGCCAGTCAAATTGCAAACATGCTGAATTTAAATGAACATGCCTGTGAACGATTGCTGAACGGACTGGTTTCATTGGGCTTTCTTACCAAGCAAACCCAGCTGTTCTTTAATACTGAAGAAAGTTCAGTTTTTCTTTCCAAAAAGGGATCAGATTATTTAGGAGGGTTAATGCATTCAAACCATCTATGGAATACCTGGAGTAACTTAACACAAGTTGTCAGAACCGGAAAATCGGCTCATCCAACAGAAATTAATGAAAGAGGAGATAATTGGCTTTTCTCTTTCATATCAGCTATGCATGACAGGGGAATTAAACAAGCACCGCAGCAGCTAAGAAAAATTGATCTTTCCGGAATACGAACCATATTGGATATTGGCGGCGGATCGGGAGCATATTCGATGGAGTTCATTTCTATAAAGCCGGATATCGAGGCAACCATTTTTGATTTACCCAATGTTGTATCGATTACCAAACAATTTATTGACAAGGAAGGCTTTACAGATAAAATCAGGATCTGTTCAGGTGATTATACTGTCGATGACTTACCCGGAGGATTCGATATGGTATTTTTGTCAGCCATTATTCACAGCAATTCGCTGGAGGTTAACCAGGATCTGATCAAGAAATGTTTTAAGTCATTAAACAGCAATGGGAAAATTATTATTCAGGATTGGATTATGAATAACGAAAGGACCCAACCAACCTCCGGAGCTATTTTTGCTATAAATATGCTTGTAGGAACTGACGCCGGGGATTGCTTTACTGAACAGGAAGTATCAGACATGCTGATCGCAGCAGGATTTAAAAATATTTCAAGGATCGAATTTGAATCAGGTTTGAGTCAGGTGATTGCACATAAGATATAGAGATGTCTGAAGATTACAAGGAAGGAAAACAAATTATTTTTACCAAACTCAGAAAAAAGGCTTTAAATTATGAAAGTAATTGCGATTAACGGAAGTCCAAGAAAAGAGGGTAATACCTTCCATGCACTAACCATGGCTGGCAATGAACTTATAGCAAATGGTATTGATTTTGAAATTCTTCATGTCGGACATAAACTGATTCACGGTTGTACAGCATGTGGCAAATGTGCTGTTAATAAAGACGAAGAGTGTTCGATCAAAGTCGACGATATCAACAAGTGGATAAAGGAGTTAAAACCAGCTGATGGCATTATCATTGGTTCACCGGTTTATTATTCAGGAATTGCAGGTACAATGAAATGTTTTTTAGACCGGGTCTTTTATGTTTCAGGGTCTAACGGAAACCTATTTCGGCACAAAGTTGGAGCTTCAGTAGTTGCGCTCAGGCGAACGGGAGGTTCATCTACTTTTGATTGTCTGAACCATTATTTAAGTATCTCTGAAATGGTTATCGCGACCGCAAATTATTGGAACGTGATTCATGGCAGAACTGTAGGTGAGGTTACCCTGGATATGGAAGGGAGCCAGACCATGCGGGTACTGGGAAGAAATATGGCATGGCTGCTAAAAATGAAGGAAGCTTCGAAAGATTTGGTTGAAGAGCCTGCAGCTGAACAAAAGGTGGCCACCAACTTTATCAGGTAGCGTGCCCCGCAAGATTTACCAATTAAATATCATTCAAATAACCAAGAAAAAATAAAATTTGCATCACATGAAAAAAGTAATCAATGCCAGGATTTCGGTGAAACCTGAAGCAACCGAACAGTTTATCTCGTTTACAAAAAACATAATTGAGCAGAGCAATTTAGAACAGGGATGTCTGGTTTATAAATTATACCAGGAAGTTAGTGATCCATCAAGTTTCATATTTTATGAGGTCTATGAGAATCAGGAAGCTGTGGACTTTCACAATTCGACAAGCCATTTTAAAACATTTATTGGACAGATAACCGCGATTCTGGCTGAAAGTCCACAGATTGATGTTTACTGATTGTCCAGGTTGAGCCAAAATCATCTCACATCGATGCAGTTTAAAGCTGGGCTCAACCGGATTCGGTTTTAAAAGAACAAGTTATTCATTATTAAATTCTGAAAAAAATTATTTTTCTTCGACCATTTTTTTTGTATCTTTATTTAAACGTTCTACTCAATAAATTGCAAAAACTATTTTATGTCGCTGGGCTGCTCAATTTGCTGTTTGAACAGCATTTTTTAGTTTAAGTTCTTTAACCATAAAAACTACACACCAATGCCTGTAAAAAAATTAGTAGAATTTCTTGATGCAAATAATGTCAGGTATGTAACCATACGACATTCAAGTGCATTCACCGCACAGGAGATTGCGGCCAAAGCCCATATTTCCGGTAAAGAAGTGGCAAAGACGGTTATGATTAAAATTGAAGGCAAAATGGCTATGGCTGTTCTGCCCGCTACCGCTGATATCGATTTTGACCGGTTAAAGGAGATATTCAGAACTACAAATGTGTTATTGGCATCTGAATATGAATTCAAAAATCGCTTTCCGGATTGCGAATTAGGAGCAATGTCACCCTTTGGGAATCTTTACGACATGGAAGTTTATGTCGACGAATCGTTGATTGAAGACAAGGAGATTGCATTCAATGCTGGATCCCATATCGAATTGATCAGGTTAAGTTTTAAGGATTACGAAAATTTGGTAAAACCAAGAATTTTCAAGTTCTCCTGGAAACCTGTTTCATTTCCGGGTGATCCGAGCGAAAGATGGCAGGATGATTTATAATTCAATCAATTTCCTTACAAGATGGGAAAAGTAATTCTGGCTGCTTCCACGCTGGTAATATCTTCTTATTCTTTGTTGGCCAAACCTTCGGTTAAATGCAATCAATACGAAATTACTGGTTCTAAATATAATCGGTACGAAACTTTTATGGGTTATGGAAATTCAATTTCACGTAAAACCACTGATACGACAAGTTTCTCCGATTCGATTGTACGTCTAAAATTTAAAAGTGGGTATTACGATAGTTATAAAGGGCATTACAGCTATAAAGGAAGAATTGTCAATGATAAGGATGTTAAGAAAATAATGAAATTAGATGATTCTGCATATAAAATCTTCAGAAAATCGGGAAATACTGGTTTTATTGCTTCGGTATTAGCTTTTTTAGGGGGAGCTTTTATAGCTATTCCAATTGAAAACTTACTCGAAGCTAAAAAAGCAGACTGGACACCTGCCGCAATTGGCGTCGGAATTGAATTAATCGCCTTCTCGTTTGGGACTTTATCTGATCATCAATTAGACCGCGCTATTAGCATATTCAATCAGGGAATTCATAGCAGATCAATGATTCATAAGGAATTAAAGTTCGGAATAACCAGTAATGGGATTGGTGTTTGTCTCAGATTTTAAGTTGAACCCGATAAACTCAAATGAAGTTTGTGATCATTTCAATTGGAGTATTTAGAATTTAGCTTAGTTGATAAAGTTCCGGCCAGACTATATTTTGATTTCTAAGTTCAGAAAGATTGACGAGGTAGCCGATTTGGAGCCATCGCGGGGTCTCCATAATTGATAATTTGGTGAAACTCTTACCCCTTTCACCGGAGCAAATTGCACATCCGTCATAAAGATGGAACCGTCTTTGGAGAAATTCCAGGATATTGCCCTGGAAGGATTTGTAGATGTAGCGGCTTCCCCAATAACTTTCCAGCATCTCATACATGTTATTTTGAATCAATCCGAATTTAACTGTAAGATCTTTTTTGTGAAATTGCAGATATCCGTATTTAATATATCCCGTGTAGTTTAATGCGCCTGCACCCGGATTTCCAAAGTCCATCGTAAACCGTCCAGTGAAGAACTGACTGAAATTGTATTTATAACCAAAATATGCCCTTGTAATTTCAAATTTACTTAAACTTTTGCCATTGGCTGATGCATTATTGAAATCAGTAAAGATGAGTACTTCCGGGCTTCCTGAAGGTTTGAATTGCTCTGTCTGCTGTGCACTTAAATTACAGATGGGAAGAAAAAGTAAACTGAAAATTGTAATTAGCGATTTTTTTGATTTCTGCGTCATGATTTTCTCATATTGGTAATCAATGTTATGCTTTTTCGAAGGATAAATCTGACACATATTAGGTTAATTTCAGATGTCCGGACCCCAATAAAATGTTATACGGCATACTCATTCCACCGCATTTTTAAGTTTTGTAAAAGAAAAATCAGGATTAAATTAGAAGACAAACCCAAAACTATTTCCATTTATAGTTTGGCTTTAAACCCATTTCAAATACAAGTTTACTTCCTCTAATCAACTCTTTGCGACTGATAAAGGGTTTTACAACCGGTTTTCCGTCCAGTGTCACCTTTTGAATATATTTATTCTCATTTGAAAGGCCATTTGCCACAATTTCAAGTTTGTGTGATTTGCCATCGATTAAATAATCCAATGATACCTTTGGAAACTGAGGGGCTCCGATGGCATAGATTCCCGATGCAGGTGTGACAGGGTAAAAGCCCATTACACCAAAAATATACCATGCCGACATCTGCCCGCAATCGTCATTTCCGTTTATACCCAAAGGCTGATTTCTGAAGTTTTCTACAGAGGTGTGCTTTCTGATCAGTTCCTGCGTCTTCCATGGCTCTCCGCAATAATCGAACAGATAAATGTAATGATGACCAGGTTCATTGTCGTGTCGGTAGTGATTCTCATCAAAATTTTGATTCAGCTTAGCCGCAAATTTATCCCTACCACCAAAGAGTTCAATCATACCCATCGGATCATGTAAGGCGCCAAACAAATAGGTCCATTCACTTCCCTCTGTAAAACCGTCGGTTGGGACAGAATGCCAATTGCCCTTCGAAAGGCGGGGCGCCATAAAGCCTGTCTTTGGATTATAGAGATTTCTGTAGTTTTTGCTGTTTTTAATGAATTGGTTGTAATCATCATTCTTCCCTTTTTCCTTTGCCACCTGGGCGACACAATAATCGTCAATTCCAAACTCAATGGTTCGTGAAACGGATTCTTTTGTCTTATCAACAGGAACATATCCCAAAGAAAGGTAATAGCTTAGTCCTCCACGGGCTTCATAAGAGGTCCAGGGATCTCTGTCACCCCACTTTTTTAATTGATCTCCCTTAGGAGGAACTGTGGCATCTTTGTGTATTGCTTCGTAGGCCAGATCAGTGTTGTAGCCCCTGAATCCGTTTACAAAAGCATCTGCAATTATCGCATCGGCATGTGTCCCGATCATAATATTCGTATAGGTGGGATTAGGCCATTTGGGCAGCCAACCCCCTTCCTGATACATTTGAAGCAAAGACTGAATCATGGGACTCACCCTTTCCGGTTGCGTAAACTGCAATAAGGGATGGAGGGCACGAAAGGTATCCCACAATGAATAGTCGTTGTAAGATATGCCACTATGCACCTTGTCATCAAAGGCGCTGTAATACTTTCCATATTCAGAAAATTCGCGGGGGAACAACATGGTGTGGAACATTGCAGTATAAAAAATGCTTTTCTGATCTTCGGAACATTCACCTATCTTTATATTGCTCAGACTCTTCTGCCACATCTCACGGGTTTGTGTCTCCAACTGATTAAAATCCCATCCCGATATTTCGATGGAAAGGTTCTTACGGGCCTGTTCCAGACTGATGAAAGAAGTAGCAACCTTTACTTTAATAATTTCGTTTTCTTTTGTCCTGAAGCTGATATAAGCTCCCATCCTGGTTCCGTAACCTTCTGTGCTCATTCTTTTTATCGCAGCCTTCTTCAAGCCATCCCATGTTCCGAAGGACTCAAATGGTTTATCAAACTGTATGATAAAGTAGCCCTTAAAATTTGGCAGGTCAGGGCCTATTTGTGCAGACATCCTATCGGGATTATACCCGGTTATCTCCCCTTTTTCCTTGTCTATCTTTACAAAACCTTTTAACGTCTTCAGTCTTCCGGTATAATCGTTTGGTTCATTGGTGAATTTCGGATTAAGATTAATCCCCTGAATAATAAGATGTGAGTCATCCGATTGGGGAAAGGTAAACTTGAAAATTCCACATCGTGAGGCAGCAGCAATCTCCCCTTTTATCTTTTTCCCACCAGCATTGAGTAAGACTGAATAATAATATGGTTTTGAGAGCTCCTCTGCATGAGAAAATGAAGCGGCACGCTCTTCCGGTAATACCCTTAATGGTCCAATCTGGGGCATCACTGAGACATAACCATAATCTCCCATCCAGACGGTAGGTTGATGCGTGGCGGTAAAACCGATAATGGTGGTGTCTTCATAAACATAGATCATCCTTCCCAATCTGTTTTCACAGGTCTGGGCGACAAAATTGGTCATGGCAAACGGGGATCCAACACAAGGCATTGTTCCGCCCCCATCCAGATCTTTTTTAAAACCGGCAAAAGGAGTTCCGATCAAAGGGTTGACATAATCGACTTCCTGTTTATTTTTTCCAGGTAGCTGAGCCTGACAATATGCAATTTCAACAATAACAACTATAAATAAAAGGAGCATTTTCTTCATGGCAGTTTACTTTAAAGTAATGGAAAAGTCCAGCGAAACTAATATAATAATCTTGAAAATCATTCATTATTTAAAAGGAGGTGAAACGGTTAATCATAGTTAGGCCTTCTTTTAGTTAATTCCGGTTTGTCTATTCTTTAATTTCTCTTAATTTTGCCCAACTTTTTAGATATGAGAACAAACGAAGGATTATTTCAACGCACAGAACTCTTATTCGGAAATGATAAGATGGAGGAAATTGCCCGTAAGAAGGTGATCATCTTTGGAATTGGGGGTGTCGGCAGCTGGTGTGCGGAGAGCCTGATCCGTTCGGGAATCCAGCATCTTGCTATCGTTGATTCTGACCGTGTTTGTATCACCAATATCAATCGTCAGATTCATGCCACAATGGATACTGTCGGTGAAGTAAAGACTGAGGCTTTAAAAAACCGGTTACTCCAGATAAATCCCAGGGCCGAAATCACTTCGATTCAGAAGATTTACAACAAAGATAATTACGAGATCTTTAACCTTGATTCGTATGATTATATTATCGATGCCATCGACAGTCTGGGAAACAAAGTTCATCTGATCAGGATGGCCACAAGAACCAATGCTGTACTTTTATCATCGATGGGTGCTTCACTTAAAATGGATCCTACTCAGATAAAGGTCGCAGAATTCTGGCAAGTCAAAGGATGTCCGTTTGGTTCAAAAATCAGAAAATACATCCGAAAAGGTGATCTTCCTGCCAAGCCTTTTTTATGTGTTTACAGCGAGGAATTACTCGAAAACCGGGGTTCCGGTTCCTCATGCGGGACAGATAAATGCCTCTGCCCGAAAATAAAAAACGGCATTGGCGATCCAGAGCTGGAGGATCATGAATGGTGCAGTCAGAAGGCAGTAATTAACGGGACTGTTGCACATATCACCGCAATATACGGTTTCACGCTGGCTGGTTTGGTAATGCAACATATCTACAATCAACCGTGACGGACAGACTGATCAAAATTTATCTTGATTTTACTTAATTCCTGTCATTATTGACCGGGATATAAGCAATCAGTATCAGGAGATTCCTCACTGAGTTCGGAATGACAATATAGTTTAATTCATTTGTTTACAGACCTGCCTCTCTTGCCAGCTTCAACACCTTTGGATTGACAGGATATTTCCACAGTGAGAGACCATTCAGATGATCCTGAAGTCCGCCAAGTATCCAACCGGTATTATCACGGTACAATTTATCCACTTCAGATTGATTGGCCGAAGGTATCCGATGACTTAATTTGAGATCAGGGATACTTAATTTACCTGAAGCGGCCAAAGACCGACGTTGATGATAGGCGGTAATGAGCTCTACCACAAGACGGGCCTGACCGGCTTCGAACGTGTCTTCAAAACCAGCCCTCTTCATTGCAGTAAAGAAATTTCCGGCAGATGCGAGGTTCATCTTTATCTTCCCTGTTGACTCCATATCGGCAGACTTTGACTCAATATTCCAAAAAGCGGTATCGGTAGCTGCAGGAATCACAGTTAAAATAGATTCATCAGGTACTCCCCGGGGCCTTGCGTCTCCGCAAATAAATTCCACGGTCACCTTTTCAGCAGATCCGTTAAGTAGCAGGAACAATGAACCATCTGATTCGAGAGACCTCTGTTTGCCATTGACGAACGCTTTGTTTACAGTTCCCGTACCGGTTGAAGCAAGATAAATCCTTGTCTTTCCGAATGATGCCGGAATTTTCTGAGCATAGCGTGTTAAAGCCGGTGGGATATGCGGCCATAGACGAATCCCTTTTGCAGTAAAGCCATATTCAAAAAGTCCGCGTAAAATTCCACCGGGAGCTCCCCAGTCATCATAACAAAAACAATAAGGTTTGGCCAACTGACCACGCCAGGGAGTTGTACCCCAGTTAGCCAGCGGGGCATCGCTCCGGAAGGCTTCCATCATTGTCCGCATAGCCGCCCAGGCATTAAGGGGATGGTTGTATTCTCCTGCCCTGAGACAGGCAATACTCATTACTCCCTGATGGGCAGGCCATACTCCGCCGTTAACCCATGTACCGTAAGTCTGATCACCATCGGTTGAATTGTCATCGTACCCCGGATAGTTTGGCAGAACCAGACCATGGGGTATCAGACTTCCGGGAGGTTTCGTCCCTTTCACTTTGTTCAACATAAAATCTACGATAGACCGGTTAGCTGCATCATCGGTGACACGAAAAGCGCCGGCATCATGATTGGGGTGAGCTTCAAAATAGCCGTATTTGTCAGCGCCGAAAACTCCATGCCGGCCATCTGATTCATCGCTTTTGATAAAATACCCTTCCGGAGTCATCAGCCGCGGCAATCCCTGACGGACCTTATTAGCGATGTCACGGTAGGTAACTGCACGCTTCGGTTCGCCGCACAACAGACAAACTTCAGCCAGACGCTCCAACCCCGCCACGTAGTTAACAGACAATTCGGTGAGATAACCGAACTCAAAAGTTCCATCAGCTTTGCGCACACTTCGGAAGCTGGGAGCCAGCAGATTGCTGTTGTGTCCACCTTTTAACAGGTTTGTTTCAGGATCACGACGGGTATCGAGAAAAGCGGCTACTCGTTTCAATTCTGCCAGCCGTATCTTTGAGCCGACCGGATCATGCCGCATCAGGAGGCGATCTGCCTCCATCACCAGACCTGCGACAGTTGCACCGATGTACCAGTCCGTTGCCTTTGGATCTGCATCGCCTTGCTTATAAACGGTCCATTCCTTGTGAATCGTTCCATCCATCACAGGTTTGCATCCGCCACCCGGAACCCTAAAATCACCAAATCCGTTTATGCTGCCCCCGTTCAATTCGATCCCTACGCAATCGCACAGGCATCCGTCAGGACCGATAGAACCCTGAACATCTTTACGTTCATTATTCCCCATCAGGCGAAACCATAAGGCTTGTGAATTGGCGATCCATGAGGCATATGGTTCTTCTCCCATGAAGGGGAGCATGGAATAGGTTGCGCCAAAAGAGTTTTGTGGCCACCAGCCCGGCCAGGAAGGCCCTTCAACGAAACCATTCCAATCACGCTTATAGAGCAATGGCAGGCAAGCCATTTTAGCCGATGGACGCGTGGATTCAAAGGCCGCATCTATCGCTTCAAGTATCTGCAGGTCTCCATCACCTTCAATAAAAGTGCCTTTATAATGTCCATCCGGGATAGGTACAACACTTTTTGTAACGCCGTCATCTGAAGCCACAGCTTTGTTGCTGAGCATGGCAAACAAGATGAAAATCAGGAGTACGACTTTTTGTATCATAAATATTTTCCTTTCTATAAGATCATTTGTTTTGAACATTTATTGTATACTCAATTACATTCAGTTCAGCTACCGCGATGAAATTGGAGGCCACAACATGGAGCGCGGTAAGCCTGAGATAACGTGCTTTGAGACCAGTTTTAAATTGTACACGCTGTTCAATAGGATTGGCCTCAATGTTGGCGAACTCTCCTGTGGCCGCTTCACTCCATGACTTACCATCGGTTGATAATTCAATGCGGTATTTGTCAATCATACCATTAGGCACTTTATCCTGGCGGGTAAGATAAGTCATTCCTCCTATTTGTTTTACCTCGCCCAGATCAATGGTCATGGAAGCGGGTATACCACTTGCTCCAATTTTGCCTGAAGATTGCCAAAAGGTATTCGGATCACCATCTATTGTGCGGTTCACTGAAATTTCCGGGTTGTCAAATGATGAGGATATCTTCCATTTGGATCGGTCAGCCAGTTTTATGCGGGTAGTTTCAATGTAATTCCAGGGAGGCAATACCGGTTCCAGGAAAAGACCAAAATCTGAAAGTGCGGGACAGACCGGTGATTTAGTAACACGTAAACGAACTTTTGTTGTTTTTATTTCAGGGATTCGCCAAAGACGGTTTGCACCAACAGACTGGGCAGTAACGATCTCTTTCCATTGCCCCTCAAGCCATGCATCCACTGCAACACCTTCGACGCGCTGGCCAAGCCGAATGTCTTCCCGCAGGCGAATGAGGTTGAAGCTCTTTTCCCCCTTCAAATCAAGAACCACTTCCGGATTTTTTACATCGTCATCCGTGGTCCATGCGCTCCACTGATCTTTATCAATAAGTTTCTGTGGACCATAAAGTGCCGTTTCTCCACCGCGAATGTTGGAAGCTTTCAATCGGGCATTGCTTGCAATATTTTTTGCAAAGGTTTTTTGTAAATGGTCGCCAAATTGTTTGAGACTTTCGACATCATTATTGTGCAGCTGGCCCCGCCGGTCCGGGGGAAGGTTCAGAATCAGGTTAGCTCCACGACCCACACATGATAAATAAATATTCATTAACTTTTCAGGTGACTTCACCTTTTCGTCCTGCCGGGAGTGGTAAAACCATCCCGGACGAATGGATACGTCTCCCTCGGCGCCACACCAAACATCACCGGAACGGTGCCCCTGCAACCAATCTGGAACGTCACATTTCAGTTTTTTGCTGTCTAAAGTATTCCAGCATGGGTCTCCAACATTTCCCCCCTCGGAACCACCCCACCGGCAGTCGGCATAGAACATTGTATCCCCTTCGCGGTACTGGCCACACCAAACAACGCAGTTGGGTTGCAACTCACGGATGATATCACGAATTCCTTTCCAATCGTAATAGGTGTTATAGTCAACCTTGCGGGTTCCTTTTTGTCCGCCATAAAAACCGTCACCACCATTTGCTCCATCAAACCACATCTCGAAGATCGGGCCATAATTCGTGAGTAATTCACGGATCTGGTTCTTGTAATACTCCACATATCCAGGTCGCCCGTATTCGGCGTAATTCCGGTCCCATGGCGAAAGATATACTCCAAACTTCATCCCTTCTTTACGGCAGGCATCGGAAAACTCACGGACCACATCTCCCTTGCCATTCTTCCAGGGTGAGTTTTTTACACAATGTTCGGTGTATTTTGAGGGCCATAAACAAAATCCATCGTGATGCTTGGCGGTAAGAATCAATCCCTTCAATCCGGCAGTTTTGGCAGCATGAACAATCTGTTGCGCGTTCAGGTCCGTAGGATTAAAGTCGGTCTCCTTCTCAGCCCCGCTACCCCATTCAACATCGTTAAAGGTGTCCGGACCAAAATGAGCGAAGGCATACATTTCCATTTCGTGCCAATTGAGTTGTCTCGGGTTTGGTACAGGTCCAAATGGTTTAGGTGGTACAGTCGCTCCTGCAGCCATGGTGGTCAGGCTAAGTAATAGTGGTGCAAGATACTGAATCAAAGAGTTGGGTTTCATAATCATCTATCTTAATGTTTGGTAAAAATGTTTTTAATAAAAGTAAGCACTGGATATCCGACTTATAATTCAGAATGCTTATGTTATCTTTTAACAGATTGAAATTTTCTTACGGACCTTTTTAATCCACCTCCGGGCAATCAGTTCATGTCCTGCCACAGTAGGATGGACGCCATCCCAAATCCAGTAATCAGCCGGAGCTTTTTCGCATGCCTTATCAAAAACCTTCTGAAGGTCAACAAAAACAGCATTATACTGTAAAGCAAGATTTTTAACGACCTCCTGACGTTTGGAGATGTCGGCTTTGTAAGCATCCCAATTATCCTTTACCTTGCCAACGGGGAGAATAAAAGGTTCACATAGAACAAAAACTATATCAGGAAACAGAGCCTTGGTCTGGTCGAGCAATGACCGATACCCTTCCTCGTACTTTTCTACTGTTATTGCCGGGTCTCTATGGAAAATCATCGAACTGGATTCATTCACGCCTACCAGAATACTGAGAATATCCGGTTTAAGGTCGAGCGTGTCCTTTTGCCAGCGTGCAGCTAAATCATTAATCTTGTTTCCACTGATACCTCGGTTATAGAAAACCGGCCTCTTTTTGGGATGGTCGGCACCCAACCGGCTGGCAATGCTAAATGCATATCCATGCCCCAAAACATGATTAGGATCTAAGGTTCTTCCCCGATTACCATCGGTGATGGAGTCGCCCTGAAAGAGAATTATGTGCCCTTTTAATGTTTTCAATTTCCGGCTCTTGCGTTCAGAGGAAGCGAAAGCTTCAACTCTGGGAAGGCAAAAAGCAGCCAATCCCGTCAATGCAACTCCTTTAATAAAATTCCGGCGTGAATTATTTTCCATGGTCTATTTCTTTTTTGAAATCCTGTATAAGCCTGATGCGTGACTCCTGATCAGAGGCGCAAATTCATTCTCAAATTTTCCAACTATACTGTTTGTCCAAAGATCTTTTACTGTACATCTTCCTTTCAGCCCAAGCTGTTCGAAGAGAACGGGAATTTTTACAGCAGCAGGCTCTTTGTCGGAAGCATTAAAAACAGCAAGATATTTGTCACCTGTTTTAGAATCATCAGCGATCCAGGCAATCAGGCCATCCTTATTGAAAAGCTGCCGGTTATTTGCACTGTGCTGATTCACTTCCAGTACCCCTTTATTATTGAGCAACGATAGTGTAAATTCATCATTATCTGGGAGGTTACCACCGAACATTAATGGCGATCTGAAGATGGCAAAGAGTGACATCGTTGTAATCTGTTCGTCTTTTGTAAGGGTACACATCCGATCATTTCCCCTTTCAGCCCGAATTCCGATATGTCCAAGCGGGAGCATATCGGCATCAGGGAAATGTCCGTTGCCAATGTGTACCGCCCAACGATTGCAAACATCAAAATGTTCTTTCATCTGAGGCCAGTTATCCCAGAAATCACCGATAATCCGCCACATATTCGCATGGGTTTTTACATGTTCTGCATTGACGATCGGTGTTTCTCCCGGTGAAGTGCTTAGGACAATTTTGCGACCCGTCCGGTCGATGGCTTTCCTGATCATCTCAATTTCGCCCTGGTGATAGGGGACCGACAAGTCATCCACCTTCACAAAATCGAGGCCCCATGAGGCATATAACTCAAACAGGGAATTGTAATACTCCTGAGCTCCTGATTTGAGATAATCAACAGTATACATATCCTTCAACCACTTACAAAGTAACTCGGAATTGTAAATATCAGCTGCTTTTGCTTTGCTTCCTAAAACAGGGGTGTTTCTTCTGACGGCTTCCTTCGGAATACCACGCATAATGTGAATACCAAATTTCAGCCCTTTACTGTGTATATAATCAGCAATTGGTTTAAACCCTTTTCCATTGGCGGCGGAAGGAAATCTTACCGGACTTGGCATAAACCGTCCATACTCATCCATTACCCAGGCAGGATCTTTTTCGTTATATCCGTGTGCTTTATCGTTATCCACATACCATCGTATGTCGATTACAATGTATTCCCAGCCTGATGTTTTGAGGTACTTTGCCATATAGTCGGCGTTGGCTTTAACTTCACTTTCGACAACTGTCGGACCGTAGCAATCCCAACTGTTCCAGCCCAATGGCGGTGTTGCCGCCCAGGTAAGGAATTTCAGACTATCCGGCAGGAGTTTGGTTTGTGCGTTCAGACAGCTGATTCCTGATAAAAGAACAAAACACAGAAAACTAATTTTTTTCATTATCATTTACTTAGATAGAATTTACTTACAAAACTCATGAATCAAAACCAGAATATCAATAGAAATTCTATCTTTATTGCCGAAATTTTGTAATCCTAAGTTATGCCGAAGAAGAATACAGGAAAAGTGATACAGATGTTGTCTCCTGAGAATTACATCAGGACTAAAGCACGGACATTGCCAATTTATGAGTGTTTGATTAATTCGGATTGGGAAGATACGAAACTGGCCAATTTGGTCATTGCACGCGGACACGTCAACGGAAATAGAACGACTTGTATGTATTTAGTAGATTTATTGTGCCTGGGATTGAAGGACACACATTACATATTCAATATTCCGATGTCGGATTATAAAGAAATGGTTGCTGAAATCAAACAACAGTCAACTATGGTACCTATCAACTATGCATTGGCACACAATATCATTCTGGCGGGTATCGAGTATGCCGAAGAGTTTGAATTTAAGCCTCATAAAGATTATACATCCATTACGAAGTATTTCCTTGACGAAGACACCGATGAGATCCCCTTAATAGAGATTGAATGCGGAGATGACAACGGGCAGGCACTTTACGTCTACAACAATTCGGAGACCTCCCCTCAGGAAGTAAAGAGAATCCTGGCTCAGCTCGAACGGACTGCCGGCCCGGGAAATTACTCCTTCATCAACGGAGATGAAGTTGATGAAGATGAGGAAGAATATGAAGATGAAGAGATTGACACGGATCTTGATTTTTCTGAAAAATCATTCAACGAAAAGAAGGAGATCTTTTGCCGCCTTTACGATGATTTCAAAAATTCAGCTCATTTTAAAAATATAAACAGCCTCAATGAAATTACGGATGCGCTATTTGAGGATATTACCGATCCTGTTCTGGTTGACAATTATTATGATGAATTATCTGATATTCTAAATATCAAAATCTTACATGAAGAGTTTTCCAATGAACTTTTAGGAGTCACACCAGAAACGGAAATTGATGAAGATTTAAAAAATACATTTATAAATATCTTCTCCGGGATTAATATCAATCTGAAAAAAGCACGTATAGAATTGGAATTTTTCAGGAAAGCTTATCCCGGAATTCCTGCAGTTTCTTTTCTGGAATTGTTACTTATTCAGAAGGAGGGATCGAAAGCCTATCCGGATACACTCGAAAAATACCACAAAGCCTATCCGGATTATGCAATGATCAGGTTGTTGTGGCTTATTGACGCATTCTCATCTGAAAATATACCCGAAGAGTTAGCGAATAATACTTTCAACCTGGATATGATCTTCCCGGGGCGGGATTCTTTGGATTCTTTGGAAATTTTTTATTACCTGTTGTTGATCTCGATTATGGTTACAAATGAAGGAATTGCAGAGAAAATGGAAGCGTTCTATCTTTTACTAAATGACATCGATCTTCCGGATCCGATTTTCGAAGCCCTTGAGGAACCATGTTCCTATTCCAGACTTGAGTATCTGGTACACAAATTTAATCTTTAAAAAAATTACCATCAACCTGCCATTGAATCGGAGATTGATGGTAATGATGGGATATACTTTACCGATAACTATTACTTCAGGATAACCTCAAGTACAGGAATTTCAACCGGAGGTTTCTGAACTGGAAGTTGCAGGTTCAGATTAGCCTTTTCGTCCTTGTTTCCGGGACGGTATTTGATTTCGGAGGCATCGTGCAGGAACTGAATGTATTTTACCTTGTCCACCATATTTTTAAGGATCAGATTTCCCATAGGATAACTGAGCAGATGAACATACAAACGTTTTGTTTTTGGATTATAGGTATATATTGTATTTGCAGGTGCCACAAATTCAGCAGGAGCTTCTGTACAACCATAAATTGATCGATTATTGTATTTCATCCATTCACCCATCGCTTTTAAACGGTCCTGTGCCCTAAAATCGAATACCCCGCGGGCAGTTGGTCCGACATTCAGAAGTAAATTTCCACCTTTGCTGACCGATTCGATCAGTAACTCCAATAGTTGCGGCGTACTTTTCCAGGTATTTTCATCACGGTAATAACCCCACGATCCGGAAAAAGTCTGGCAGGTTTCCCATGCGACCTTTTTACCGTTACGTTCAGGCCATTTCTCTACTTTATACTGTTCCGGGGATTCAAAATCCCAGCCTCCGTCCATATCTTTCAGATCAAGGCGGTCGTCAATGATGATTCCCGGCTGCAATGTGCGAACCATTTTCAATAGATCAACAGAGCCCCAGTCGTTATGATCCTTCCCGTTTTTTCCGGGGAATGAGAAATCAAACCAGATGATACTGATCTCACCATAATTGGTTAACAATTCACGCACCTGATTCTTAAGATATTCACGATATTTGGCCATATCGCGACCTTTATTTAACCGCGCATAGGCCGAGTCAGATTCCTGGCGTTGCGGATGCACCCTGTCGATCGTATAATCAGGATGATGCCAGTCGATCAGTGAATAGTAGAAACCCACTTTTAATCCTTCAGCCCTTAAAGCATCGACATATTCCCTGATCACATCTCTCCCGAAAGGGGTATTCGTGGATTTATAGTCGGTATATTTGGAATCAAACTGACAGAATCCTTCGTGATGTTTGGCGGTCAGAACAACATATTTCATTCCCGCCTCCTTTGCCATTCTTGCCCACTCCTTTGGGTTGTAGAGATCCGGATTAAATTCTTCGAAGTACTTTTGATACTGCTCGTTAGTCATTCTCTCGGCATTTTTCACCCACTCGTGACGGGCAGGCAAAGCATACAAACCCCAATGGATAAACATACCGAAACGGGCATTTGTCCACCATGCCATTCGTTCGGTTTTTTGTTCCGGTGTTTCCACTTTTAGCTGAGCGCTTACACTACTTTGAATTGCCAGAAGTGCCAGCAAAAGCAATGCAATCATCCTGATTTTCAAATTGTTTCTCATTTGTCTCATTTTAAATTTTAGTTATTGGAAATAGAACCTAAAAATAGGCATTAAATTTTCAATGATCTATATAATTATCAATCAATTCAGTCATTTTTTCAGCATATCTTCGTCCTAACTCTCTTTGTGACTCCGAATCAAAGTGAACAGTATCCCCTTTGTGGGAAAGTCCTTCGGATGTGACTAAGGCAATATTTCGATGGGCATTTGCAATCTGATGCAAAATAGTGTTAATTCCTGTAGCGTAAAGATTCTTTTCGCAATAAAAAGCCCCTAATTCGCCAACCACTATCGGGATTGACTGAATATTGACTGAAAGATCTTTTTGCAGGTTAATCAGCAAGGAATCAAAACGTTGTTTATAAAGCGGAATATTTTTTGCAACTGCGTCACTCTCCCCCTGATGCCAAAGGATCCCCTTCAACTGACCATTATATAAGGCAATTTTTGTCCTTTTTATAGCCTCATCATAGGGGAACGTTTTTGTTTCCTTATCATAAATACCCGGCATCCATTTATTGATTGATGTCCCGCCAACAGCGCAGGGAATTAATCCGATCTTCTTCCCCTCTTTTTGTGCCATGATCTTACCAAATGTCAAACCCAGGCCGGTACCGGCAACAGGCTTGTCAAAATGAAGTGGAGTTTTTGCGGGTACCCATTTATTTTGTTTATTCAGCATAAAAACGTGAGGATCAGTTATGATGTCCTCCGCTTCAATATTTCCTCTGCCGGCCATATTGGACTGACCGATGAGAAGGTAGAGGTCCATCCGTTTCGCTGATGAGCCTGTACGCTCAACAGGTTTGCAGGCCGAAAAATAAACCGGCAAGGTAAAAATCAAACAAATTACTAAAAGGCCATTTCTTCTGGTAAACATTATATTTTTTTATAACTATTTTTTAAGTTTTCTGAATTCATCAGAATAAAGTCCCATTTTATCGAATGGAAGGGGTTTAAAACCCGGAATTTTAGTGAAAACCTGAGATTCCGGTTTTAAGTTGAAATTTTCGTTCCCGTAATCGACAAAACCAGGATCGCCTTCTGTTCTGTAGTTGTTTACATCTTCGAATTGGGCATACGCTCCACCAAGTAGTTGAATCGGATTTTTAGCTCCACCCACAATCAGATTGCCGGAAAAAACATTTCTTCTTGCCCTCATCCCTTCCCACTCTTTGCCATCAACGATCGGGTTAAGATAACTTGTCAGTTCAGGATACCTTTCACTGTATGGGGGCTCATAAATATTCACACTTTTCGAAAGTCGGTTACGAATCAGACCATTGACTCCAAACATTGGGACACATTCACGTGCAGCCCAAGTGTAATAATGGGCAGATAGCATAACTGTATGGGACAGAGGTTCGATGACAATGTTGTTTTTCATCTTTAAATCCCATCCGCTGTTGCTGAACAGCACGCCATGAGTCGTATTCATCTTGTAAAATACGTTACCATAAACCAACACATCCGTACTTGAATCGTCGCAATAAATACCCATGTTCATACGATCCTTGTTCCCGCAATGGTGAATATAATTATACCGGACCACATTCCCCCGATTGCTCGGATCTCGACCAATATACCAGGGCGAGGTGTCGTTCGAATTCAGAGTAACATGATGGATATTGTTGTATTCAAAAAGGTGTTCGTTCCCATTCACATAGATCCCCTGCCATTCGGAATTAAATATTTCGCAGTGTGAAATCCGGTTGCCGCATCCATCAATGTTTATTCCTGCCCAAAGGAACTTATTTCTGCGGTTATAATCGTGAATCCTGCAATTTTCAACATAATTGTTTCCCGGTATGAGTTTGCGCTTACTGCCACCTCCAAGAAAAATACCTCCACAACCCGTATTGTAGATATCGCAACTTAAGATACCATGGTTGGAACCTGCCTGGCGATCCCATGCGGTGTATTTATATTTTTGCCCCTGCAGGTTGCCGATCATTCGCGATGCAGGTACCCCTTCGTAATCATCGACCGTGATATAAGGTGAAGTTTGTCTGGCACCCTGCCCCATTAAAATTCCGCTTGTCCCGACGTTTCTGACCGTACATCCGGCAATTAGGTTATTTGCTCCCCTTTCGATATAGATACCGATGCCCCTCCCAACTTCGATTGTACAATCCCGGATTGTGATATTACTTGCACCTTCAAGGCAGATAACTGGTTCTTCAAGAACCGACACCATAATGGAACTTCCCTTCATTTCGCCCGGAGGCCAGAAGTAAAGTAAACCTGATGTTTTATCCACATACCACTCACCGGGAGAATCGAGTTCATCGAGAATGTTATTCGCCACATAATGCTGGAACTCCTGCCCGCCCGCTACACCATAAAGCGAAGGCATTGCAAGTTTTACCAACTTTTTTTTAACATCGATAGCACTAACCAATAAATTGTCATCAGCATATCCATAGTTGAAAGAGCCCTGCAACCAGACATCTTTTTGTCCTGCCCATACGGCATGCCGTTGATCCGAATATTCGAATATTCCGCCACGACCGCTGTAATCCCGGTTGCGTGGTACTGAACCTCCGTCAATAACTTTACCGATTTTAATATACCCCTCATTCGGATAACGAGCCAGTGTCATTGCTTGATTATTGAAAAAGAGTTCCATTGGTGCAGGATAAACTGAAATGGCATGACCGTATTGCCTTACACAGCCAAAATCATTGATGCCAAGTTCTTTCAGATTAACCTGTACTACTTTTGCTGCAGCCTCTGTTGATAGCCTGCTGATAACCTGCCTATTCGTCACGCGGGTGAACTTTTCGGCCGGGATACTAATTCCACCAGTAATACTGACCTGTTTTTCAGGCATTGACCGCCAGACGATGGGTGAACCAGGTTCCCCAGAGTCATTGCTATTCAATACAAATGGGTGCTGTTGATCGTATTGACCCACACCAATCCAGACGGTAATGCCACCTTTGGGAAGATCGTTGTTTGATTTGTACTGTCGTATCAGATCACGTGCTGCTTCAAGGGTGGCAACGGGCTTTTCCTTTGTCCCCGGTTGTGAATCGTTTCCAGTCGGAGAAACATAAATATCCTGGGCATAGACCCTTATTCCGGAAAAGAAAAACAAAATCAGGATCGTCAGTTTGGTGAAATAATTCATTTTATTGGGCCTATTATTACTTAAGAAAATATTTTGAATAATTGACATTCAGCTGATCAAGATGTTTACTGTTTATTTTTAACCGGCGAATGAAACCTGCATAATCATTGGAGGCTTGCGGTGACCAGGCAATTTCGGCCAATGCACAAGTGCGCGGGAAGGTCATATATTCGGCAATCTCTCCCGATTTTACATATTCGCTCCACAGATTGGCCTGAACTCCAATAATGTTCCTGACTGCCATTCCAGTTAAATTGGTAGGTACAGGATTGTAATTATAAACCTTCTCCAGGGGAATCAGACCGGGGTAGGCCAGTGGTGTGATCTCCCGTTCTTTATTCTCATAAAGATTAAAATAGAGCGGATCGAGCGGGGTCATGATAATCTTAAAATCTGCCATAGCTGCCTCTGCAATGTGCTTGTCACCCAACCATGTCCGCCAATACATCAGAGTGGCGCCCGGAGCTAATCCCCCTTCCATGATCTCATCCCATCCGATGATGTTGCGTCCCTTGCTGTTGAGAAATTTTTGTATTCTCTTGATAAAATAGCTTTGCAACTCATTTTCGTCCTTCAGGTTTTCCTGCTTCATGCGCTGTTGACATTGCGGACAAACTTTCCATCTGGTTTTCGGACATTCATCTCCACCAATATGAATCATCTTTCCGGGAAAAATCTCCACCACCTCCGAAAGTACATCTTCCAGAAATTTAAAGGTCGATTCTTTCGTACAAAAGACATCCTCAAAAACGCCGTAATCAGGGGTAACCTCAAATTTTTTGGGAAAGCAGGTCAGATCAGGATAGGCAGCAAGAACAGCTGTTGAATGTCCGGGCAATTCAATTTCGGGAACAATGGTTATAAAATGCGCAGCTGCGTAACTAACCAGATCTTTTAACTGCTCATGAGTATAATAACCACCATGTTTAATCCCGTCGTATTTGCGGGGTTTATCTTCAGCATGTCCTACTATGGACTCTTTCCTCCATGCGCTGATTTCCTGTAATTTCGGATATTTCTTAATCTCAATACGCCATCCCTGGTCATCGGTCAGATGGAGGTGAAGATGATTTATTTTATAGTAAGACAACAGATCGACATACTTTTTGAGCACCTCAACAGGTTGAAAATGGCGGGCAACATCCAGCATAAATCCACGATACTCAAACCGCGGAAAATCTTCAATCTCAACAGCGGAAATATCCCATTTTCTCCGGACTTTTAATCTATTCTCAATGTCTGCCGGGAGCAGCTGCCTAAGTGTTTGCAAGGCATAAAATATCCCGGAAGGTGACTTTGCCGAAATCGCAATCTTATCTGGTGTTACTTTGAGAAGATAACCCTCCCAATTTAAAATTGAAGCGTCAATGGCAACAGTTATGTACCCCGATCGTGGCATTTTGCCGGCATATTTAATTTCAAAACCCAGCGGTCTTTTTATAAATTCGTTGAAATCATCCAAGACACCCTTTACCATGGGATTTGGCTGATTCAGAAATATCCGGGTATTTTTATCCAGGGTGAATTTACCCGGTAACTCCAATATTTTTTCTGGCTGTGGGATAATGGCTGTTTGTGCCGATGTTTGATAAATTGTTACGAAAATCAACATAATGGCCACACTAATAAAACGATTTATTTTCATCCGGATCGGATTAAATTATTAAGCCTTAATTTAAATTATTGATTCTCCAGGATATAATAGCGGAAAGAATTTACCCTCCATTTTGTGTCCTCTTTTAACAACAGGAACACCGGCTAACAGTTCCTCATCAGATTGTGAGCAGGTCCCGTCAGCAAAAACATTTAATACAAATGCTCTTCGCTGCCGTTCAGAGTTATTCTCAAAAGAACCATGCACTAACAACGGATGGTGAAAAGATGCATATCCTTTTTTCATTTCAATGGGAGTTGGGTGATCCAGCTTTCTGATTTGTTTCTCGGTCAGAAATGACTTTATCCCTTCCATTTCGCCAGTTAAAACAGTTTTGTTCAGCAGGCCCCAGTGGTGCGATCCTGGAATATACTGCAAACAGCCATTCTCTACAGATGAATTATCCAGGCCAATCCATGCCGTCAGATGTTGCATGGGTGTAGTGCGGGTCCAGTAGGAGAAATCCTGATGCCATGCAACCACTCCGCCATGTTTTGCAGGTTTGCAGAACAGCTGATCGTGCCAAAAACGGACAGCTTTCTGATCAAGTAATTGATGTGCTGCCATCACAAATGCAGGATTCCAAAGCACGTCATGAAAACCAGGGGTCATTCTCCAGTGTCCAAGAGCGTGAAAAAGCACACGATCCGGGTCTTTTGATTCGTTTGAATGAAACTCATAAAGGAAATCGTGATTTGGATGGCTCGGATCCATCACTTCCACCAATTCCTTGTTAAGCCGGTCGACCTGATCGTCTTCCAGCAGCTTTATCCCCGAAACATATCCATTTTCCTCAAAAAATGCAATCTGCTCTTCACAGAGTTTGTACTTTTCCCACTCTTTGTTGTTGAAAGGAATGGAAAACATGTCGCTAATCAGGTGATGATATTCTGCTAAGTCTCGAAATTGTTCCATTGTAATTTAGTTTTAGAATTATTCAAATCTGCGTTTTAGCTAAGTCCTCATTTTAATATAGTCCGTATTTGTCAATCAATTCCGAAAGCATTAGTAACCTTTCTTTGGTCACCATTGGCGCAATGGAACAGGCTGTGCTGAGAATAAAACCTCTCCCCTCTTTCTTTCCTGTTTCAATAATTTTCCGGACATCCGTTTCAGCTTTTGCGTCATCGGCATACAGGAGTGAATTTACAGAATCGATATTACCCTTAATAAAAAGGTCATTTCCAATTCGTTCAAAGGCATCTTCCAGATCGACATTGCCGACAGGAACCGGGTCCAGACACTCCAATCCGGAGGTTTTACTTTCGCGCATCAGCTCAAGACGGTCGGTTATAGATCCACAGGTGTGAATATAGACATGCACCCCTTTTGACCGAATAACCTCAATAATCTTTAGCTCATAAGGCAATACAAATTCGCGGTATTGCTCCTGGGAGATAAATCCCATTCCCGCGAAGGGGGAAGAGATTTTGATCGCATCAATCTGTTTATCACACATCCTGACCGCCAGATCACGAATCCCGTTTGCAAATTTGTCAAGAATTGATTTGCACTTATCAGGCTCCATAATAAGCGCGATCAATCCATTCTCATACCCAATCTTATCAAGAAAATAGTCGAACGGGGAGGTGATTTCTCCATGAAGTGAAACAGAATCACCTACTTTTGCATAGAGAATATCAAATATATCGAAAAGCGCATCCTGGTCCAGATCGAAATAAAGATTCTGGGATACCGGTATATAATCAATCACTGAAGGGATGTCCTTATCTACATCAATATCCTCAATGGATGGTTGCGTTTTCTGCTGTTTAAAGATGACCAGCGGTAAATCGGTCCAGGTGTGTTCTTCTGTACGGTCAGGATAGGTCAGCCGGTAATCCCCTTCATTAATGCACTCAGAATTCAGCAAATCTCTTTTCCATTTATCGGAATGTCCGTGCAGACTGACAAGGATGCCGTCGAAATGAAACATTTCGCATAATCTGATGAGTCCATCTGCAAAAACATTTTTATCGTACCAAAACTCAACCGGGTTTGGTTTTAACTGATGCATCATGCTGCCAATGCTAAACTGACACATTAACGGAACCCTGTCGGGTTTCTGCAAATTCATGGCAGCTTTAACTCTCTCTTTGGAAGTAAATGTTTTCATTTTATAAAAGTTTGAATAATATAGTGACGTAATTAATTTTTTTCGATTACTCAGCAGGACCTTTTCCCGTCGATGTCCTTAAAATCGATTTCAAATTTCTCGTTATTAAATATGGTAATCGTAGCCCCTAATGCCGACCCGGGAGTTATTTCCATGATTGTGATATCTTTTATGGGAGACAACTCTTCCTCAGTCCATTTGCTGTCATCCATTTTATGTAGCATTACCGAAATCATCAATTCCATAGGGGGATTTTTTGCCATTCTCTTCTTATAAGCATAGATTACCGTGCTTTTATCTGCTTCTGCATTGCGGTTATTATGGACAAATCTTTCGAGGTTATCCCACCCGTTATAGGTAATTAATGCGATTTGCCTTCCAGGAATGGAGGCTGTGATCACTTTTTTATCACCAATTTCAAAATGATTAATTACGGCCTTTATGCCATCAAGGTGAGGCAATCCGAAATGGCCCAGGGTCAGTTCATATTCGAAAGCAAGGCGGGAACGGTCGACACGGATAACCCCTCCCGGGATTGTGATTTCTGCAAGGTCAATGATATAACCCACTCCGTTATTCGGAGGTTTCCGCATGATTGCCTGCCGGTATAAAACATCGCCCCGAACACCATTATAGAGCATGCTTTGAGAGGTGGTGTATGACCTGTTTTTTTCTGAATCATTTTCGACAGCCTTACCGGTCAGGTAAAAATTAACATCATCGCCCCTTACATCTCTTGGGTCCTGACTGCGGAAACAATATTCCATCGATGTTCCTCCATTAGGATTATGATCTTCCCACGGGAAATGGGTATTGTAAACAAGTTTTGAGTAATTTGGATCGTCATAGTAAACCTTTCCGGGAATGATTTCGGAAGTTCCTGTTTTACCATGATTAACCAGCACAAGACCCGGGTTTTCAAGAATGATTTTATTCGATTTGTTTCCCAGAGTTTCCCACATTCCATCGTTTTCCCTTGCAGTCCAGAAAGGCGAATCATCAGGTAATGCAAGGCATATAAAAGGCAGGAACATCAAAAAAGGGCTCCCTGGGCAACTGTAGTTTTGCACCATATATTCCTTCTGTCCATAGAATCCCAGGCTGGGAATATCATTGTCGTAAAAATCTTCTCGTGTAACAAACTGGAGCAATGAACCCGAACATAGCCGTCTTGCCCAGCCGCCATCCAGCAATGTATTATCTTTCAACATAAAAGCAACCGGGAACGCCCCAGAAACCCAGGTCCTGTAACAAATACTTCTGGACCACATATTGATATATCCGTCACGTCCGAAGAAACCAGGAAGCGATTCCATTAACTTCTGAGCCGATTTCTCAATAATCTCAGCAATTTCGGGGTAATATTTATCCCCAAAAGTACGGTTCCAAATCGTGGTATAAACAATAAAAAGACTGATGGAGTAGTAATTATACGTTTGTTCAAGGTACCAGCCATTACCCGAATGATAGGAGGCCACCCATAAGAGGTGACTTTTCAATAAGTCATCATCAATCTCATAGCCGTACTTTTTAAGAAACGAAAGCGCTACAATATTAAAAATACGCCAGTTATTCTGGGTGGTCCGGTGATGTGCCCATTTTGAAATGGTGATGACCATCTCTCCCTTTTGTTTTTCGGAATAGTATGACCAAAGGGTGTCGGGCAGCAGCAGCAATGTTTTGAACAAACCACCAAACTCGCACGTGAACTGATAATTGGAGTCAGGTAACTCTTCGGGTAGTGGCAATGAATTGACATGTCCCGGGGTGAAGGCGTTATAGAAATGCAAACCATAATAGTCCCGCAGGTTGATGTTGTTTATTTTCGTTTCCGGATCGATATGGATCAGCGGACCTGCCAGGGTGAATGTCCTTTCCAAAGCCTCAAAATCGGCAGAGCGGTAGCGCCAATCCGGAGCATTTGGCTGAGGATAGGTTTTGCCCGGAACAGCAGGAAATGATATTGGCGTATTAATTGAACCAACATGACTAAATGCCCTTTCCAACAGATATTTAGCCATTTCGATGTAATGTTTTTTTGTCATTCCCGTTAACGGACTTAAATCAAAATCGGGATTCTTAACTTCAAAAGCTTTCTTCATGCACTGTTTTTTCGATGATTTTTATTACCTATTTTATTAATCATTTACCATTCGGTTGAAGAGGATCCATCCTGCAGGGTTCTCCTTTACCCTGCCGCTCAACATAATCTCAGAGATATAATAAGCCCCTTTGCCGGACCACTTCTCCCCGACAACGGAGTAACCTGAGGGATCTTCTTTTCCCCAGTTGCACAGACCGCTTGTTAACAATGGCTTCCACCCATCAGCCTTAAAGATATTTGAGATGATGGGATTAATATATCCGGCTTTCTGATCATACCACAAAAAGAAATCCTTTGAGTGAAACCGTTTATCTTTCAATAATTCAGGAGTGATCTGGGCAAAGAAGTAATCTCCCATGATGGTTTTTGATACATTAACGGTCGTTCCTGCTATGGAATACGATCCGGCAGGCAACTCCAGGAAGATGACTTTGCCCCCTTTTTTTACAAATTCTTCGGCCTGTTCAGCAATAAGGGGAAAACGGGTAAAGTCATCAATCAGAATTACCTCTGCAGACTTTAAATCATTAACGATGGTACAACCTGTTTCCATGGCTAACTGGGTTGCTTTCCCTTCTGCCGATCCGGCGATAAAAACTTTCCTGGGTGCGGATTCGGGTTTGGGAAACAGATCCAATTCGAGTTTCGAACTATTGATGCAAATCCCTTGATCATTAAACATACCGAGCTGGACGATCGCCTTGGTTCGCTGACTGATTATTGGCACATCAAAGGAAAGATATCCCTGGAACGCTGCGCTATTTTCAGGGACTGTAACATCTGACTGCTGATTTACAATCGTTTTTCCATTGATTTTGATCTCGTACCGCATCATGCAATTGGCAGGAACTTCATTGCGATCGTTGCAAATCCAGGCTTCAAGGGTTGCTTTTTCACCGGAAAACCATGAGAACCGGTCTGTCCGTAAAGACACCATCAGAGGACTAAGTGCATTCCGGTATGCGAAGAATGCCTTTTTAGGTTGCCGGTCAACATCCATGATGCTTTTCATCCAACCGGCAGGCCATGCGTCAATGAACAGATGAATAGCAGAAGATACCATTCGACTGTCGCGTCGAAACGATTCTGTAACAAATTTTGTGGCCCATGCCTGAAATTCCTGGCTCACATTGATCCAACCGGAAAGACTATTCTGGGTATTGAACCACATGTAATGAAACTGATTGGTCTGGGACATTGCAATACGGTTGGCTGTCCAGGTTTTTTCCTCCTCCGCCGTTTTGGGAAGCCAGTTTTTCGGGTAATATTTCTGCATCACATTAAGCGGATCGAGTCCTTCTGCTCCAAACTCTCCACAACCGTATAGCCAGCCGGGTTTCACGGGTTGCCAGTACCCTTTGTGCATTTTACCAAGTCCTAGTCCATGACCATTATACCATGTATTATAACAATGGGAGTCGGGCAAGCCGGGTGATGGCGGATCATAATCACCGTCTCCCGCCTTGATCACGCGGTCAGGATTGGAGAGCAGAACCGCCTGGTCCATGGCTTTAAACAGCCGATAATACTCTTCGGAAGTATTTAAACTCCGTTGCGGGCTCCCCTCAGCATTCGGAGAGCGTTCGTTAATATAGGTAACCATGATCGTTGAAGGGTGGCTTCTGACCAACCGCTCCATCTCCTCAACCTGTTTAATGGCCTGTACAAACTGATTACGTCTGATGCCGGCAAACAGGGGAAAATCGGTCTGATTGAGCATTCCCAATTTATCGCAATATTCATAGACTTCAGATTGTACAGGTCGTTGGGTGAATCGGAGATAATTCATGTTACACAATTTGGCTAATAAAATATCATCTCTTAACTGGTCCCAGTTTTTTGTAAAGACATCTCTTTGTTCGAAACCCATCGAGTTGGCCCCCCGTAACCTGATTTGTTTCCCGTTAAGGTGCATTCTCCCCTTGGGGATATTGATAGTATCCATCGTGAAACTTCGCATTCCAAATTGCCGTGATAAGGCATCTGAAATGGTATCCATTCCGGAACACAATTTAACCTGAAGATTGTAAAGCCATGGTTTAGTGGGCTCCCACTTGCGAAAATTCTTTAATTCGATTGGCACGCGAACATAGTTCACCCCATATTCCATGGGGAGAATTTTGTTTTGCCAGTCTGTTGGTTTTGCCAGATCACCTACCCCAGGGACAAAGGTTGTGGAGGGAATATATTCCCTGTTTTCGAAGATGGTATCGGCGAAATTCTTCCCGTAAAGCGACAGCAAAAGCTTTACCTGTTTAGGTCTGGAAGAAGAATTATTAATTTCAATCCACGCCTCAGCTTTGGATTGATCCGGTAAGGGCCTGACAAAAATATCGTTGATATTCAGAGAGGATCGTGCCTCCAGAAAACAATCCTGAAAAATTCCCATCGCCGGCGGACAAACATGCCAGCCAACTTCCGGCTCATCATAACCCAATCCTCCGGCAGCATAAATTTTATTACCAACCACATGATTTTTATATTCATCTGATGATCCCGTAGTCGTGGGTTCGTTTTCCACCCTGACAAGAATCTTATTTAGACCCGCTTTTGCATATCTGAAAACCTCAAATTCAAAAGGGGCAAAAAAACCTTCATGCGAACCGCAGTAAGTGCCATTGAAAAAAACGGAACAGCGGTAGTCCACCCCTTTAAAACAAAGATAAAGCGCCCCTTTTTGGATCATCTCAGCAGAAATATTCACCTCCTTAAAATAATAGGTGACGGCATTTCCCAAAGGTGGTCCGTAATGAGGAATAGTAACATTTTTCCAGTCGCCTTCTCCCTTTAAAGTCAGCAAAAAATCGGAACGGTCTTTTTCTGTTTCAACCCTCCATTTCATCGCTGAGAGTAAAATCCGCTCGCGGTAATCGGGCAACACAGGAGAGAGGTTCTGCATATAAGGGGCATATTGCTTTCTCATCTCCCTGAGCTCACCATCGAGTTCCTCTTTAGTTGAAATATCCTTGTGAGGAGTAAAGGTTAACGATTTGTCAATGCCAACGGGTAAGAATTTTGCCGGCAGTACAGGTGGCAAAGGTTCGGTAAGTAGATTTGTTCTCAGATTGTACCGCTGAGCGCCAATCTTTGCAAACTGATCCTCCTGACCAAAGGTCTTATTCTCAAATCCACCCGAAAGAATGATGAAATAAATTACTATCTGAAGAAAATATCTACTTTTTAGGTCGGCCATCTGTTTATATATCTTTTAAATAATCACTTTATAAATACTATTTTCCTGGATTGGGATAGCGGCGCACTTTTACATCATTTGCCTGCACTTTACCAGGGGTACTGCGCCCATCCGTAATGAGTTTTTCAAGCAGCTGCTTCATATTTGCAACACGATCAGGCTGATTTCCGGCAAGGTTTACCGTTTCACCCGGATCATCCTGGAGGTTGAAAAGCTTGACGGTGTTATCATCACGTAGTTTTGACATATTTCCGGATCCCGATCCGGAGATCAGTTTCCACTTCCCAGCACGCAATGAAGGAACACCCGTTATCGAGCAGCTTACACTATTTTCACGGACTGGTTTATTCTTTCCTTGCATCGGTGCCAGGAAACTGAAACTATCCTCTCCGGCATTGTCAGGGAGCTTTATCCCAAGAATTTCTGCAAAGGTTGCCATGAGGTCTGCCTGTTCTACAAGCTGATTACAAATACTCGCCGGTTTTACGACTCCGGGCCAGCGGACAATAAATGGAATCCGATGGCCACCTTCCCATGCATCACCTTTATATCCACGAAATGAGGCACTCGGAAAGTGCCCCTTGGCTTCCATTTCCGGAACACCAATATAGGGCGCGCATCCATTATCACTCGTAAAGATTACGAGCGTATGATCAACAGCTCCGCTTTTTTCCAAAGCATCAAGTACGCGGCCAATCAATGCATCGGTCTCCATCACAAAGTCGGCATAGGCATTCAACCCGCTTTTGCCCTGCCAGGGTTGATTTACTGCGAGTGGCGTGTGCGGGGCTGTAAGCGAAAGATAAAGGAGAAATGGCTGCTTTCCCTTATCAGCAACATTGAGAAAACCTATTGCACTATCGCCCAGAGTAGGCAGAATATTTTCAAGTTTCCAATCCTTCAGAGCCGGACCACGCAGGCTTGCAAGATTATTTACATAGTTTTCAGGTGGCAGAAATTCTGAAGGAATTCCAACAGTGCGTTCGTTTTCTATAAAACAAAAGGGTGGCCAGTTAGGTACGTCGGTACCAAAATAGCTATCGAATCCGCGCGTGACCGGTCCTCCGACGATTGGTTTTGAAAAGATATCGTGCCATTCTTTCCTGTTGGCGGAGGTTGCCACAGGGGCCTCATCATCCTTGTTTATTTTGCTTGCCGACCGGAATAACTTCCGTTGAATGGTATCGATCGGCCAATCCCACCCAAGGTGCCATTTACCAATACAGCCGGTACGATAACCTTTTTGTTTTGCCAGACCTGCAATTGTGAGCCTCTCTGGTGCAATAAGCGGCTCCTCGAACAGGTTGACAATTCCCGATTGAAGTCTTGTGCGCCAGTGATAGCGTCCCGTAAGGAGTGTATATCGTGAAGGCGAACAGACCGCAGAGGAGGAATGTCCGTCGGTAAAGCGCATCCCCTGTGAGGCGAGGCGGTCGATGTTAGGGGTCGGTATTTTTCCGCGCTGCGGATTGTAACAATGTACATCACCATATCCAAGATCATCTGCAAGAATGACAAGAATATTTGGCTTTTGATCCCTTTTTGTGGATACCGGTTCAGCAATGCAATTTAACTGTATGAGCGATATTAAAGTTGATCCTAAAACAAGTTTTGTATTCATTGGCAGCTTAATATTTCATCTTTATCTAATTGTATTTTAAATATTTAATTTCCATATGGCTCGGTTAATTCACCACAGGTGATGTAGTAAAAGGGGTATTACTTTTCGCCACAGCGAAGGATGAGATGGCATAATAGGCATGTTGATTGTCTGCCGTTGATTTAAAATCATTGGTCCAGGGGACCAATTGGTACTGGTAACTAAAACTGGTACCGGCTACGGAAGATTCAAAAATATCTGTCCGGACCGGAACTTCCATTCCCGGACACCAGCCGGCGCGATCAGGTGCCCAGTTACCCCCTTGCGGATGTACAGCATTTGTACTACAACCACATCCATTCATAACGTGTGTGAATTTGGGCACTCCGTTAATCAGGATTTTATTCGTGCGAAAGCACCATTCCGCACATGGCCGTCCGTCCGGATCTGAGGGGGTCGCATGTCCCCAAACTTCAATAAAGGATCTAAGATTCACATTTCCGGTCAGTAACGATTTAAAATCACCTGTAACCGTCACTACAATATCATTATTTAACCCTATGCCATTTATCGTTAAGGTTTGTGTCGATGAGGAGGTGTTTATACCTACATCCGAAAAATCGGTAATTTCACCAATATAAATGATCTTTCCGGGATCACCTGCTCCCTCTTTATTAATACAGTCAGAGAAAACCGGCGCTCCCGATATCAGTGGCAGATAAAAACAGATCAATGACTTCATAATGTTAAAGATCAGGCAAACATTAACCTGGTTAATATTTTGGAAATAACAACCTGGTTAATCATTAATTTTAATCTTTCTTTATATTCAACTTTTTATACCAACGACTATAG
>Ga0118677_10003140_pt1 | contig 31868 bp, 24 predicted proteins | sample AliMusrvi5mmetaG_FD_86154 | JGI IMG/M metagenome (GOLD analysis project Ga0118677, IMG submission 86154) | reverse complement strand
GGTAATTCCGGTCCCCGTTCACTGAATTCTCAATCTCACCCGGTCCTCATCTGAGGCCCGGGTGTTTGTTATTCGATTAGAGACCAGAAACCAGCAAAGGAGATAAACCTTCTGAGCAACTGGCCGCAGTCGGGCCGTGATAAGGAGCGACGACACTCCTGTCGTCGGCGGAAGGAAATCCCATGTTCGAGTGCCATCGGCACCAGCCATGGGCCGCTCTTCCACATGCACCACAAGAGTGTGGTGCCTCCTTATCACGCCCCGCTGTCACCTGAAAGACCCCATAGTCTCGCGGCGTATTGCAACCCTACCTAACAACAAACGATCATGAAATCCGCCATTCTGCTATTGCTTGCGCTGTTGCCCGCTGGGTTCGCGCGTTCGGAAGTCGCCGCCGGGACTGCTTACGGCCATGCTTTTGCCTGTGCCGACTACGCACAGGGCAAGGTGTTCATCGTTTCACGGGCGGGCAAAATCGAGTGGGAGTATCCGGCGCCGAATTGCAATGACCTGTCGGTCCTGCCCAATGGCAACTTGCTGTTCAATACCGGCCATGGTGTCAAGGAAGTCACCCGTACCAAGGAGGTCGTCTTCGATTACCAATCGAAAAGCGAGATCTACGCCTGTCAGCGGCTGGCCGACGGCAACACGTTCGTCGGCGAATGCAACAGTGGTCGACTTCTCATCCTCAATCCGAAGGCGGTGATCGTGCGCGAGGTGCGCCTGTTGCCGGAAGGCAAGGACGGCGGCCACACCTACATGCGCAATGCCCGGGTCCTGGACAACGGTCATTTCCTCGTCGCCCACAATGGTGAACAGGTTGTTAGGGAATACGACGCCACGGGCAAACCCGTCTGGGAAGTCGCCGCGAAAGGCGGACCCCACAGCGTGATCCGCCTGAAAAACGGCAACACCGTGGTTTCCTGCGGCGACCAACCGGGCGGCTCGCGTGTCTTCGAGGCGGACCCCAAGGGCCAAACCGTCTGGCAAGTCCAGGGCGACGAAATCCCCGGCCACAGCCTGAAATTCCTGGCTGGCGTCTGCCGCCTCCCCAACGGTAACACCCTGATCTGCAATTGGCTCGGCCACGGACAGTTCGGCAAGTCGCCCCACCTCGTGGAAGTCACCCCGGACAAACGCCCGGTCTGGAGTTTCGCCGACCATCAGGCAATGCGCACCATCTCAAATGTCGTGCTGCTGGACGAATCGCCGCGCAAACCGTGAAGCGCATAAACTAAGGGATCGACAAAAATTGTGGAATACGGACCGCAGCAAGGCAGCGCGGAAAGAATGGATTGCGACCATCCGTATCGCTCCGAATGCAAGGAAACAAAACGCGCGGACGGATGACTGTTTCCATCGTGGCATCGCTGCCGCAGGTCACGGGACTAATTCTGTTAGCCATGGCAACCCGGACCGCGGCTACCGAGGGGCCGGTCGCATGGTGGAAATTCAATGGACCTGTGGCCGAGGATTCCGTGAGCGGGGTGACGGATGCCATCGAGGGAAATTCCAAGTTCATGCCGGCGGGTGTTAGCGGCGGCTGCCTGCGGTTCGATGGGTTCACCACCTTGGTCCGGCGCGATGCCGCCAAAGTTCCCGATCTAACGAAAGGATTCACGTTCCAAGGCTGGGTGGCTCTGGCGGCCTATTCATGGAACTGGACGCCGCTGATCGCCCAGCGCGACGGCGATACTCGTGGTTTTTCGTTCGGGATCGACAGCACCGGGCATTTCGGCCTGCAACTGGCGACCGATTTCCGCTGGACGAACTGCATCTCCACGAATGTGCTGGAACTCAGGAAATGGTATCATTTGGCGGCATCCTATGACCCGAGGTTTGGCGTGCGCCTGTTCCTTGATGGTCAGCCGGCGGGTTTGTTTCCCCTGGAAAAACGGCTGAGTCTGGCCAAGGAAATCAACCTCCACATCGGACGCAACCATGAGAAAATGGTGCCAGCGCATCTCGTCAGGGAATGGGCGAGGTTCCCCTCATGGTGGTCACTCGATGGATTGTTAGACGAAGTGACCATTCATGACCGCGCGTTAAGCGGTGAGGAAATCCTGGCATGCTGCTCCGCCAACAAGCCTGCCACCACACCGGACATTCCGCTGCGGAAGTTTCCGGATGTGACCAAGGGAACGAAGCGATTCGGCGCCTACCCGGCGCGTCTGGAGTTTTACGAACAATGGGATGCCATGTGGCAGATGGCCGGCGAACCGGACATCGTGGTGAAGTTTGATGAGCTGCCGTTCGAGATGGTGTTCTGGCGGGGCACGCGCTTCTCTCCGTGCTGGGTCACCGAGAACGGCAAATGGATGGCCGACCAGAGCCTGGAAGGCGGGGTCTGGCCGGATGAGTTGAAAAAGCGCGGCGGCGTGGGCGCGGTCGGTTGCTGCGAACACATGTCCGACGTTCAATGCAGGTTCACCCATGTTGAAATCATCGAAAACACCGACGCCCGGGTGGTGGTCCACTGGCGCTATGCGATGGTCGATGCGGCGTATCGCTTCGCCGATTATGACGAGATTGCCGGCAAGGGGCAGTATGGCGATGAGTATTATTATATCTATCCGGACGGCGTGGCCGCCCGCGACGTGACCGGTTGGTGGCCCGAACCGGCACACCGCATCGATCAGGAAACGATTTTCCTCAGCGAGCCGGGGACGCGGCCCGAGGACAACTGTGAACTCGGGGCGCTCAGCCTGGCAAACCTCAAGGGCGAAACAAAAACCTATTCATGGGAAAACGGTTATCCCAATTTGGATCTCAAGGAACCGGTCGTTCAGATGGTCAATCTGAAATCGCATTTCAGGCCCATCATCATCGTCAACCCGGGAACCAAAATCGGCACCTTCAACTGCGAGGTGCGCAAGGAGTTCTCGCATTTCCCATGGTGGAACCATTGGCCGGTGGCGCGTGTTTCGAGCGATGGCCGCTATGCCATGGCTCCCGACCAGGCTGCCCATTCATCGCTCAGTTGGGTGACCCAGCCGGCTGGTGCGTTCCTTTATGGCATGACGGATCAAGCGCCTGCGAACCTGCTGCCCATGGCCAAGGCATGGATCCACCCGCCATTCATCAAGACCACCGGGCCCGCGTTTGCCAGTGGCGGTTACACCCAGGACCAGCGCGCCTACCTGGTGAAACGCGTCCAGGCCGGAGACAAACTCGAGTTGGAGATCGTCGGCAGCGCCGAGTCTCCGGTTGTCAATCCGGCGTTGGTCATTGCGGGCTGGGGCGATCACGATGCGATATTGAAAGTTGATGGCAAGGGAGTGCCGCGAGGGAATGATTTCCGCTACGGACATCGTCGTACGCTTGACGGAACCGACCTCATCGTGTGGGTGAAAACCGTTTCCGACAAACCGGTGAAATTGGCGATTTCCGCGAGTGAGTGACCGTGAGAGTCACCGCTTGCCCATGGGTTGCCTACCTCCTGAAGAAAATGGTCCAACAAAAAAAGGCGCGTCTCGCGACGCGCCTTGGTGGTGGGGTGATTTGACAGCGGCCCGATCAGACACGCCGCGAGGCGATGCTGCTGCGGCGGGTGCGAAGAAATACGCCCGACCCCACCAGACATCCCAGCGAAATCCAACTGCCGGGTTCGGGAATGGGGGTGAAAGCATCAGTTCATGATCATCCCTGCCGCGGATCATCGAAGATGCGACGGTTAGAGACTGCCGCCACCTGAATTACCGCCGACCTCCTTGCGCACCACGGTCCGGCCACTGGCCCGGGGCATCAGCAAACGGGCGGTGAGATACAGCGCCAGCGCGGCGAGCGCGAACGCCAGGTGACCGGCGGGATCATGAGCGGCGTGAGCGGCTTCCTCACCGCGCGAAAACTGCACCGACGCGAGATACCATGCGCGGCCGGTATTGCACAGGACCGCCGCAGCCAGTGCGGCACCTACCAGGATGATCCGTCCCGCCCAGCGCAGCCAGAGCAATTCGCCGAAAAACAATGCCGCCATCAGCAGACTCTGGATCGAGCGGATCCCGCTGCAACCATCCGTCACATCCACCGCCCGCGCCCCCTGACAGAGCCGTTCGCCAATCCGTTCCACCGGTTGTCCTCTTAACAGGAAAACCTCCCGTGTGAGTCCGACGACCATATCGGTCAAGTGGCGCACCAAGGTCTGTTCGATTTGCCAGAGATAGGGCACCGCCGACCAGGCGAAGAGGGTCACCGGCAGGAAAAACGCTGAGATTTTCCACCCCTGCCACCGCGCCAATGCCAAATGGGTCGCGCAGGTGACCAGTAAACCGTGCAATACAATGGGTGGTCGCCATCCCGGGTCGCCGGTTTCGATCACCCGCAGCGGAATCAGCGCCAATAACCCTAACAATGCCAGCGTGAACAGCAAGCGGTCGGCTGTCCTTCCCGGTTGCCATGCCTCTGCCTTGCTCGAAGCACGAATCAAACCCGCCCGCCGCCATGCCAATCCCGCCGCTAACAGCGGCACTAAAAAACCGTACTCATAATACTGGCCGAACCGCCACGACGGCACCAGGCACCAGCAATAGTGAAGCCACAGGACGACTAGGATAATGGCGGGCATGACGATTGAATGGCAGTAACAAGCGGACAATAGGGACAAGCGGCCTCGCTTGTCCCACTGGTACCCTTCTCGCGCCGTCCGAAGCAGGCGGGCGAGCCTGAAAGGCTCAAGCTCGCCTGACTGCTTCGGCGGATGTTCCTAAGATGCCTATCATGGTATCCTCGGGGTGCCATGAAGCCAAAACCATCACGCAAATCCGCATCCACATCCGTCTATCGGAACCAGAACGCTCACGTCCGTGCCGTCTTCGAACGCGCCGGTGAGGCCCGCAAGGTCCTCTGTGTAGCCCTCGACTACGCCAAGCGAAAACACCTGGCCCTCATCTGTGATGGCAATGGTGACATCCTGAAAGCGGCGTTCCCCGTTGAGAACAATGCCGCGGGTATCGAATTCCTCATCAAGCAGATTTTGGCTACTGCCGGTCGCCGCAAGATCCCGAAAAACCAGATCTTTCTCGGCGGCGAGGACGAGCCATCCTATGTCGCCAACTTCACCGCCGCCCTCCGCGAAAAGGGCTATCTGGTCGTGCGTGTCAACGCATTCGAAGCCAAGGAAAGCCGCGAAAACCTCCTCGCCAGCACCGACAACCTTGATCTGATAGGCATCGCCAAAACCCTGCTTGCCCGCCGCGCCCGCCTCACCGGCGACACCGGCACCGCCGATCCCGTCTACCATCACCTGCGCGAACTCACCCGTTGCCGCCGCAACCTTGTGCGTCAGCAAACCGCCGCCGCCAACCGCATTCATGCGTTGGTCGACCAACTCTTCCCCGGTTTCCTCAACGAGTCCAAGAGCGGTCTTTCCCAGTTCGGCGAGGCTTCCCTCGAACTCATGAAAGAGCGCTTCAGCGCCCCCGAAGTGGCCCGCCGCAAACCCGCCGCACTGGCCAACCTCCTGCGTCGCCACCGCGTTCACCAGCCCGACCAAACCGCCGCCAAAATCATCGCGCTGGCCCGCGAAACCCTGCCGCCCGCCCCCCATCGGGTCGTCACCCTGCAACGAACCCTCGCCGCCACCGTCGATCTCCATCAGTGCCTCGAACGCAACGCATCCCAACTCCGCGCCGAGGCCGCCCTGTCACTCGCCACTACCCCCTATGTCATGCTCACCAGCATCCAGGGAATCGGCTTCGTGCTCGCCGCCGGAATCGCCGGCGAACTCGGAGATCCCAAACAGCTCGGCCCCGTCGATTCCCTTTGCGCTTTTGCCGGGATCGTCCCGCGTACCTCGCAAACCGGTGGCCCCGACTCACCCGCCATCCAGGGGCGTGTTTCACCCCGCTGCAACCGCATTCTCAAGGATTGGACGATCCAAAGCGCCCAGAAAATCCACCTTTTCGGCCAACCCGAACTCAAGGACCGCATTACCCGCTGGAACGCCAACGGCCAGCACGGCATCTTCGCCGGTGCCCGCCATTACCTGCGCCTGGCGCGCTCGCTCGTCCAAAACGAAATCCCCTACCTCGATCCCGTCGGCCGCGCCCGCCATGCCACGCCCGGCGATCTCGCCACTGCCGCTTTCTCCACCTGGCAAACCCTCCTGCGCAAATGGCAGTCCGTTGCCGGCGGCGTCGCACTCATCACCGACGAGGCCAATCCGCTCGGCTTCTGGCGGCGGGTCATCATGGAGACCCACGGCATCGACCTTCCCGCCCGCCCGTGAAACCATTTCCTACTACAACCCCAGTAGCCAACATCCTTCCCGCCAACCGGCGGCCTCCAACGGCATGAACCGCCAACGGGACTGAAAAACGGAGACGGGGCGACCGGATGGCTATCGTCCCAGTGCCGCGCCACAAAGTGACGGCTAGGGAAAGTAAGCCAAGACACCGGTCGCCCCCGATCCGACCCGTCGGAGGATACTCAAGACTCCGCGGATCGGACCATGGCACGAAGATACTCCGCCCCGTCACCCGTGTCGAGGGCTCGTCATACCAGTGCGCCAGGAAAAGGGGCGACGCTTGGTCCCGTCAACAGCCAAGCAACCGGTGCCTGCCACCAACCGCTCCCGTCTCCACCTTCCGTTCCGAAAGGCCACCATCCGCTGAGGCCCGCATCCTTATCCGCCAAATCGATTTCTTCGATCTGGACGATCTCTCGCGCTTCAATTCAGCCCCGCAAAAAAAACTCAAAAAAATCCTTGATTCAATCTGATACTACTTTCCCCCGCGGGTGAAATGTCATGCGCGGTTCATGTGCCGCACCTCCGCCCCGCCCGTGCGGGCGGACAAGTGGGTCGGCCGAGGCCGTCCGACCCTACCGGTTGCTCTGCAACTTTGCCGCTTGGGCGATGATGAACTCGCCGAGGGCTGGCGCGAGGTCCTTTCTCGCCAGCGCATAGAGGATATTGGTTTTGATGAAGTCGAGCGTATTCCCAACATCATGGCGTTGGGCGGCCACGCGATAGCCGTGCATCGCCTGGCCGGCGGCGGTACGCATGCGCAGCGCGTCGGTGATCTGGATTTCGCCGCCCTTGCCCGGTTTGACCTGGTCGAGGAGTTCGAAAATATCCGGCGTCAGAACGTAACGGCTGGCGACGGCCAGATTGGAAGGTGCCTTTTCCGGCGCGGGTTTTTCCACGAGATCCACGATCCGGCAGATGCGATCGTCGATCGGTTCCGGCGCCACCACGCCATAACGGCTGACACGGTCGCGCGACACTTCCTCCAATGCGACCACGGAGGTGCCGTATTTCCGGTAGACATCCAGCAGTTGTTTTGTGGCGGGCGGCTTGCCATGCACAATGGTGTCGCCCAGCAGCACGGCGAACGGCTCTTTGCCGACATGGTCGCGCGCGCAGCGGATGGCGTCGCCCAGCCCGAGCATCTGCTTCTGCCAGACGAAGTGGATGTTGGCCAGGCGCGAAATGCGGCGGATGGATTCGAGCTCTTTGAGTTTTCCCTTGGCTTCCAGTTCCGCTTCCAGTTCGAAGCTGCGGTCGAAATGCTCCTCGATCGCGCGCTTGCCGCGGCCGATCACCATGAGGATGTCCGTGATGCCGGAGGCCACGGCCTCCTCGACGACATACTGGATCACCGGGATGTCGACCACCGGCAGCATCTCCTTGGGCTGCGACTTGGTGGCCGGAAGAAAGCGCGTGCCGAAACCGGCGGCGGGGATGACGGCTTTATGGATCATGGTTTACGTTCTTGGTTCTTGGTTTAGGGTTTAGGGTTTAGGGTTTCAGCTACTTTGAAGTCAGAGGGCGCTCTCGATAAGACAACGACATAACAGCGGTGATGCAGCACCTCATGGTTAGGCTCCATCATACGATATTCAGCGCCGGAGGCAAGAAGCCGGGATGGCAATCAACTGCGAGCATCGTTATTTCCGAACTGCTGGATTTGGGACATACCGATACCAAAGAACTGCACCCGCAAAACATAACAAACTACAACATCCGAAAGTCAACCTAGCTCTCGTCACTATTTCCGCATAATTACTGTCTTCCGGACGAACGGCGTAACCGTGATCTTTAAACCGCATACCATTGCCCGCATAATACGAACCAAAACCTGCGGCGACACTCACCATGAGCAATGCCACGTACAGATGGCGAGGAAGAGCAGCGAGATTCCTTTTCTCCTGTTGTTCTACTTCGAATTGTTCAGTTTGTCCATGTGACAATTCACACGTTTGTTTTGGCTTTTCAAGCAACGATAATCCGCAATGCACGCATGTTGGCGAAAGCACACCGGTTCCCTGAATATATGCCTTTACGCCTTCGGTGTACCTGTTGATGCACTTGCCGCATCGGGGACAAGGCTTCACGGAAAAGAAAAATGCCCATTGCAGGGAAAGCCAGAATAATACCACGCCGGAAACCGACATCCAGAACAAGCCCTGGCAGAATAGTTCCACCGAGAAATATCCGGTTGTTAGTCCACCCAGCACAAGACACCCAGCAACCAACATCAGCCTTATAATATTCCTCCTGGTTCTCTTAAGAACCATAAGCGCTGCTGCGTTAATGGAGCGGGTTTCTGTCATTCGGATTATCCGTGATGACTGGCGATCGCCAGTTAGGGTAACGATTAACCTTTCGTCCAATTAATCAGTCCCATAGTGCTCAACATTATATGGATTCCTTCAGCGGCCGGCGGCGGCGGTTACCTCCGCGATCCTCTGCGCCCTCTGCGGTAAAAACAGTTTCCTTTATTACGGCGGTCGAGGCCGACCGCCCTCCAAAGAGAGTTTCTTCAAGCGCTTCCCAATGACTACTGACCAATGACGTTCTTTATCTACACGATCTGCGGCCGGAACACGACGACCTGTTGCGGCGCGAACGTTTCCTGCAGGCGCTGGAACATGGCGTCATCGGTATAGACGCCGGCGATGGCGCCGCCCGAACCGGTGAAGGCGGCGCTGGCGCCGGTGGCGCGCGCCGCGGCGATCATGCGCAGGTTGCCTTCGCTGAGCTTGTAGAGCTGGGTGCGCCGGTCGAAGCCGGCGTTCTGCAATTCGGCCAGCTTGCGTGCGTCGCGGCGTGCGATGGCGTCGCGCGCCTGGTCGGTGAGGTCGGCCCAGAAGCGCATGGCGGCCAGCACGTCCGGTTCGCCGCGGTCGAACCGCTCGCGGATGTTGTTGTGAAACACCTCCGATCCCTCGGAGAGATCGGTGCGGTAGGCAAGATAGAGTGGCGGGAGCAGGGCGGGGTCAATGGGCTCGTACCGGCCGTATCCCCGGCTGTCGAACAACGATTTCGCGAAGTCCATGTAGACCACGCCCTGGTAGACTTGCGCCACGCGATCCTGCAGGCCGGCGGCGATGCCGAGTTCGCGGTTCTCCACGGCGCGAATCAGGTTGGCGAGCTGCGGCTTCGGGATGTCGACGCCGTAGAACTGCAGCAAAGCCCGCATGGCCGCCGTGATGATGGCGCTTGATCCGGCCAGTCCCACGAGATGCGGGATGTTCGAGCTGTAGCGGATGGTGAAGTTGCGATCGTGCACGGGCAGGTTGTGTTCGAGGCAATAGGCGTAGAAAGATTTGATGGTCGACTTCAGCAGGCGGATGCCGCCGTAGTAGCCATAGAGGTTCACGTCGTCGTACAGGTCGCGGATGCCGGCGAAGACCGAACTGTCGCGCGGGCTGGGGAGGATGGCGAGTTCCGGCGTTTCATAGAGCACCGTCTCCGCGCGGAAGTTGGCGAACGTGAAGGCAATGGTTTTGCCGAAATAACCGTCGGACGGATTGCCGATCAGTGCGGCGCGGGGATAGGCTTGTGTCTGGATGAGCATGGGTGTACGCCGCGGCGGGCAGACGCCACGCCGTTGGTGTCGTTTCCTTTAATAGCAGATAGGCGGGGGGCAGGACAATGCCGCAGTAGTAGTAGGGGTGCTGATCAAGCATCTGGCGTCCCTATTTCCGTCGGCGTGCAGCCCCGACTTCCTCCTGCGAAAGCTTGATGTCCCCGAGTGCGTTCGTGCATCCATCAGACACGATGGCCGTGCGTGTGGCATCCTCCCAGCGCTGGTAGTAGTTTCGCGCAGGAGAGGGGATGATGCTGTAGGAAATTGGACGGCCCGGGCCCAGTAGGAAGACACCGTTTGTATCGCTCGTCGTCTGGGGCCAGGTGTAGACCGTGTCGCGCTGGTCCTTGGCGTCCGCGCGAACACTAACGCCTCCGACCGGCTGCCCCAGCGGATCGACGATGCGTCCCGTGACGTAACCGCCCTGTGGCAGGGTCAGGGCGAATTCAAGCACGTCTCCAGGCCGGGAGTCGAAGAGTTCCGTGACGGCGTTGGCGCAGGTGGATGACCGCTGGCCGGACTGCGCGACGCAAAGGCTGTAGCGGACGCCATTGCCGGCCGGAAAGTAGCCATCGAAGGTCCCATCCTTCGCGACCGACAGGATGTAGCGGGCATCGCCGCTGAAGATGCCGCCCCTCCTCCTTCTACGACCAGAGATACCCCCAGATGCTCGGGCAGCGCCCCCGTCCGACTGGTGACCCGTCCCTTGACCCGGAACCCCCGTTCCATCTGGACGATGACGGTCGGAAGATTATCCCGCACATCGATGTAGAGCTCTCCAATTCCACCGCCCATTTGGGGCGGATGACGCACGTAATCCCCGTCAACCGGCAGTGACGCCCTGCATGCATCGGACGTGGACCACCAACGCTGGTAAGGAGTCTGCCCTTCCGGAACCGGGTATCCAAATACGACCATTCGGTCGCAACTCAGTTCTATTTTACCCGGAAAAAGCCCATCCCATTCGGCAACCCCATCCTTGTCGGTGACGCGTTGCGATCCCGGCTTTGTCCAAAGGCCGCGCAGGCTGCTGGATTCCCAGATCGAAAGGGGGACTCCGACCGCCGGCGCGCCGGTGATGCAATCCACGGCCCGCAGCTTCACGCGCGCACCGGGCCGCAATTGCAGCGGCAAGGCAGACACCGTGCCGGCCCGGATGGCCACGCGCTCCGCGCTCGCGACCAGGCCCAGGCTGTTTGTCGCCTGCAGGTTGTACGTTCCGGGCTGGACGGGGAAGTCGTAGGAGCCGTCCTCCTTCGTCGTCACGCCAAGCGGAATGTTGTCGATTGGTTGTGGGTCGAGAGAGGCGCCCGTCCTCGGCAGCAGGGAAGTCAGAAGCTGGATCGCCACCGTTCCCACGGGCTTGCCGTTCGAAGCGGTCAGGCGACCGGCGAAGCGCGTCGTTGTGCCAAGCAAAACGCGAAAGCCCTGTCCTTTCGGGAAGCGGCTGATCCAGCGTCTGGCGTAGCCTTCGGCTTCGACTTGCAGATAGGGCGCGTACAGGACCCCCTTCTTTCCGTCGAATCGAAAAATGCCATCGACATCGGTCGTGACGGTTCGTTCCTTGTCGAATGCCGGCTGCAGACTGATCACCGCACCGGGAACCGGCTTGCCGGCCTCGTTCACGACCCGCCCTGCGATCTGGTCGGGCGCAACCCCGCCAGGGAGGTCCTCGTTGGCGACATCCATCGGCGGCGGCAGATCCTGCGCTTGCAGCACGAGCTCGTTCGTGCCTGAGGGAATGATTCCCGCGGCGACAAACCTTTGTCCGTCCTTGGCAACGACCAATACGTGAATCGGCGCGCCAGGTTTGACCACGCAGAGCGTTTTCCGAACGATTGAGCAGCGGCCGTCTTCCAACCGCTTGTCAATTTTGAGCGCGCCGTTTCTCCACCACCCATCCTTTGTTTTTGCCTCGAAATCCGGGAACTCCGCGGGCTCGATGGTCCTGTTTTCCGGGCCAACGACATGGACCGCCAAGGGCGTATCCTCCGGCACGCGAGATGAAACCGTCAGCGTCAGATCCGGAGGAACGCCGTTCTTCTCGATTAATTCGGCAAAATCGAACTCGCGGGAATACAACTCGCTCTTCTCCAGCTTCAGGAGATAGGGCACACCCGGCAGGGCGGCGTCCATGCACGCGACGCCTTGGCCATCGGTCGTGAGCGTCCGGCCGAAGCGCCTGATGTCGACCGTGGTGGACGCGAGCGTGGCCAGCGTGAGACGCAGCTTCCGGTTGCGCCAGGGGTTCCCTTGTTCGTCGACAATTCGGAATCGCCGGGGTGTCGCCGGCTGCAGCTTCAGATCCCCCAGGTCGCAACCGCGCGGATCCAGCGGCGGCAGCTTGGCGATGGCCGTGCACGCCGCGTCGTCGGACACGGCGCAGAGTTGGAGCGGGATGCCGCACGGGACCGCCGCGCACCGGAACGAGCCGTCCGGCTCCGTCTTGAATGGCAGGCTGCCGCGCCCATAACAATTGGCGGTCCACGTCATGGACGTGCTCAGTCCGACGATCGCCAGTGTCACGTTGCCGGCGGGCTTCCCATCGGGCATCTCGGCGCGTCCGGAGATGGCCGTCAGGCGCTGGACGACGCCGTTGGCGTAAAGCGTCAAGTCCTGGATCGGCGCAGACACTGCGCCTCGGTAGAGCTCGCCGGAGTCATCGTCATTCAGCGGGCACCAGTTCCACTGCTCGGAGTCCCACTCGATGTCCACTTTGCCGTAGGGCACGCGCAGGCTGAACGTGCCGTCGGCGGCCGTCTCGATCCGTCGCCGGTCGTTGCCGGCATCGCAAAGCAGGGAGACGCCCGCCAAGGGCGCCTTCGTTGCCGGGTCCAGCAACCGCCCGCGCAACAGGCATCGCGACGCGGCCTTCAGTCGTACCTGCCCGACATCCACATGCTGTCCCATTTCCACGTTCACGGGGATCGGCTTGATCATGAACCGCTCGTCGCGAAGCATCAGCTCATATTCTCCCGTGCCGCCATCGCCATCCCAGCTTCCGCCCTTGCCGTAGAGCGTTTCGAACCGGAAGTGGCCGTTGGTGTCGGTCGATGCCGACCAGAACTGCCACAATGGCCACGTTGCTTTGGCCCATATGACGAAGTTGGTGACGGGACGTCCCTGCGGATCGACCGCCGTGCCCTCCACGCACGCGGCCGGGGAGAGGGTAACGTCCCATCCCTTCTCCCTGCCATGCCCGGCCCACGTCGTCGCGAACCCCGTCTTCGACGCGTGAAAGCCGCAATCCGTGGCCGGCACGTTGGGCAGGCGCACAGTGCCTGATTCGTCCGACAGCCCGCTGACGAGACCGATGTCCTCGGGCAGCACGGCATACGCGCGCAGCACGGCGTTCGAATCCTCCATGTTGCCCATCGCAGAAATCCAGACGGATGCGCCGGCAAGCGGCTTTCCGGTCTTGTCCTTCACCTGGAACACTCGCGTCTCCGGCGGGGTGAGGGTCAGGCGGACGCGGGGCGTCACGCTCTGCCGGCCATAAATGACGCTCCAGCCCGGCGCGAGACCGGGATGTGCGGCAGCAAGGATGTAATGGTCGTCCTGAAAGTCTTCACGGCGTGAGGTGAAGTCCAGTTGGGCATGCAGGGCGAAGCTGCCGTCGGCCGTGCTCGTCGTTTCCTCCACGATGGCGTTGCCCAACCCCCAGACCGACTTGTGGTGGTAGAGCAGAACCCGCGCACCGGACACGGGCGCGCCGGTCGGGTCCACAACGACGCCTTGCGGCGGCGGCATCACCGCCAGAATCTTCTCTTCATCAGCCTTTGCGGCGGGGACGCCAACGGCATGCAGCGCAAGGACGACCAGAAGGACAACGGTCAGCAGCGCTCCGCTGCCCGCCGCGAGACATTCGGTGCCGCAGGATGCTCGCTCGGATTCGCCCGCGATCCGGCGGATGCGGCGCAGCAGCGCGCCACCCCGGGCCGCGAGCACGGTCGTCACTGAATTCATCGCCCTTCCTCCTTTTCGATCCTGTCGACGAGGCGGCGGATTTCGGCCAGATCCTCGCGGGAGGACTGCCGGCTTTCCAGTGCCCCGACAACCAGCCGCGCGACGCTGCCGTCGAACAGCTTTCCGGCGAGGCGACTCAGGATGCGATGCTGCGTCTGAATCTTGGAGAGCACTGGGGCATAGACGTGCGCCCGGTCCCGCTCATCGCGCCCCACGAGCCCCTTGACCGCCATGATCTGGAGAAGTTTCAGGACCGTGGTGTAGCCCGTCCGGCCCCCAAGCGCTTCCTGTACCTGACGGACGGTCGAGGGGCCTTGGGACCAAAGAGCCTTGAGAATCTCGGTTTCCGATTCCGTCGGATGGGGCGGAGGTTGCCGTTTCACAGGGAGGATACTACGAAACATTTCGTAGTTCTGTCAAGATGCCCTGAATTTTCGTGCGGTGCCGGTTGACGGGACGCGCCGCGGCATGGTATATAACACCCCTTCTTTGCGGGACTGTGCCTCCGATCGTGGGGGTATAGCTCAGTTGGCTAGAGCGCTTGAATGGCATTCAAGAGGTCGAGGGTTCAACTCCCTCTACCTCCACCAGTTTCCGGCACGCCCGCAAGTCACGAAGCCCCAAAATAAATATGGCGAGCCCATGCGGCGAAAGGGCAAGGCCCATGTCTCGCATCGTAGTATTGGATGGTCATACCACCAACCCGGGCGATCTCGACTGGCGCGTGTTGGCGGATCTGGGCGCATTGACGGTTTACGACCGCACGCCGCCGGAACAGATTGTGGCGCGGATGCTTCCGGCCGAAATCGTGCTGACCAACAAGACACCGCTGAAACGCGAGATCTTGATGCAGCTTCCGGTGCTGCGCCTCATTTGTGTAATGGCCACTGGCTATAATGTCGTGGATGCGGTGGCGGCGCGTGCGCGCGGCATCCCGGTTTCCAATGTGCCGGGGTACAGCACGCCTTCCGTGGTGCAGCACACATTCGCGCTGCTGCTGGAATTGACCAGCCACGTGGGACGGCATGCGGCAGCGGTGCGGGCCGGCGAATGGAGTTCGTCGGCGGACTTCGCCTTCTGGCACGAACCGCTGGTGGAACTGCATGGACTGACGCTGGGCGTGGTCGGGTATGGCGCGATCGGTCGCCAGGTAGCGGCTGTGGCGCAAGCGTTCGGCATGCGGGTGGTGGTAACCGGACGACGCCGGCTGGACGATCTGCCGCCGGATGTGACGTGGTTGTCGTTGCATGAACTGCTCGCCACGGCGGATGTCGTGTCGCTGCATTGTCCGCTCACGCCGGAGACGCGTGGCATGATCGACGCGGCGGCGCTGGCGCGCATGAAGCCCACGACCTTTCTGATCAACACGGGGCGCGGTCCGCTGGTGGATGAAGCGGCGCTGGCGGCGGCCTTGAACGAAGGGCGTCTGGCAGGCGCGGCGGCGGATGTGCTGTCACGCGAACCGCCGTCAGCCGACAATCCCCTGTTGACCGCCCGGAACTGCATCGTCACGCCGCATCAGGCGTGGGCCACGTTGGCTGCGCGACGCCGCCTGCTGGCGGAATGCGCTGGGAATGTCCGCGCGTTCCTGCAAGGGACGCCGCGCAATGTCGTGAATTGAGAAACCGCGAGCTATTTCTGCGCCTGTCCCAACAGCGGCGTCACGGACGGGAATAATTTTCGATCCGTATGCGGCAGGAAGAGCGCGGCGGTATATTGATCCATGTAAGTCGGGTCGGAACTGAGGTCGATGTAGGTCATGCGGCGCGCGAGTGCGAGTTGGCGGCGGCGGTATTCCTGCGAGACCAGCACGATGTAGGAGCCCATCAGCGACGAGTTGCCGATGTAGTGGAACTTTTCGCGCGGCAAATCCGGCACGAGGCCGATGATCATGGCCTTTTCGAGATCCAGGAAGCGACCGAACCCGCCGCCGATGTAGACGTTGGCAAGGTCGGTGAAGGCGATGCCGGCGTGCCGGAGCAGGAGTGCGCAGGCGGCGTAGATCGCGGCTTTGGCGCGGACGATGTTCTCGATGTCGAGTTCGCTGATCTGGATGGCGTGGTCCACGCCGCTCTCGTCCGGTGGCGCGAGCAGGTAGAAGGCGTGGCGTCCTTCCACGCGGATGGCGGGCGAGGAGCGTGTGCGGTCCAGTTTGCCGGAGGCGTCGATCCAGCCGGTGCGGAGCAGGTCTGCCAGCAGGGCGATCATGCCGGAGCCGCAGATTCCTTTGGGTTTGCCGCCGCCGATGGTCCAATAGCGCGGCACGCCCGTGGCGGCGTCGACCTCGACCCGCTCGATGGCGCCGATGGCCGCGCGCATGCCGCACGCGATGCCGCCGCCCTCGAAGGCCGGCCCGGCCGAACAGGCGCAGGTCATCAGGAAATCGCGGTTGCCGATCACCAGTTCGCCGTTGGTGCCGATGTCGATGAAGAGGTTGATCTCCTCCGTGTCGGTGGCGAGGTCCGTGCAGAGCAGTCCGGCGGTGATGTCGCCGCCGACATAACTGCCGACGGGGTAGGGGAATTCATGCAGCGTGGGGGCATACGGCTCCAGCCGGATATACTCCGGTTGCAGGCCGAGGAGCAGATGCAGCATGGTGGTGTTGCCGGAGATCACGGCGTTGCAGATCTCGGCCGGGGCGACGCGGTTGCCCTCCGCCACCTGTTGCAACAGGCGGTTGATCGTGCGCAGCACGCGGGTGCGCAATTCCTCCAGGCGTTCCGGCCGGCGCGCGTAGTTGATCCGGCTGATCACATCGAGGCCGCATCCGACCTGCTCGTTGTAATCGCTGCGCGTGCCGAGGATGGCGGCCGAGGCGAGATCGACCAACTGCACGGCGATGGTGGTGGTGCCGATGTCCACGGCGATGCCGTAGTGGCGCGCGGTTCGATCGCCCGGCTCGACCCGGATGACGTGGATCTCGTCCGAGGAGCGGATCAGGGTTGCGGTCACGACGCCATGCTGCGCGCGCAGCGCATCCGCGAGGGCGCGGAGCACGGAGAGCGGCGGCAGCACGGGCTGCGCGCCCCAGTCATGCTGGATGCAGCGCGTCAGGCGGTCGAGATCGGAGAGGCCGTCCTCCAATTGCGGCGGCGGCACATGGAAGAGCCACTTCATGGCCAGCGGTTCGTATTCCCATTTGCGCGGCAGGAGTTCGCCGCGGACCAGGTCGGTTTCATCGCCGCCGGCGATGCGCACGCCTTCGCGACCGGTGGCTTCGGGGACTTCGACGGTCAGCGGAGTATCGCCCACGCGGGTGCGGCAGGCGAGGACATCGCCGGCGGCCACGACTTCCGCGGAGAGCACACCGAGGCTGGCGGCGGTGTCCACCGGACCGGAAACGATGCGGACGATGCACTTGCCGCAGGTTCCCTTGCCACCGCAGGGCGCATCGATCTCCACGCCGGCCTTGCGCGCGGCATCGAGCAGTTCCGTCCTGGGCGGAACTTCGATCGTCTTGCCGGAGGGTTGGAAGGTGATGAGGGGCATGGAGCGTTGGTTGTGGTTTCGCGCCGGTCGCCAAAACCAAGACAATAGGGGATTTTACGGTGGTGGGCAAGGCAAGGGCAGGGCGCATGCATGAGCGCATGCACGAGCCACGGCGGTCGAGGCCGACCGCCCTCCAGTCTGCACGCAAACAAGCGTTTGTCGACTCATCTGGAGGGGCGCAGGCCTCGGCGCCCGATCGCGTGTGGTTTGTGCAAGATTCGTCGCCGCGCACACATCCCTGATCTTCATCTCCAGCCGCCGGACATCCCAAGCCTTCAACGCCACCACGGTTTCGCCCGCGGGAACCGGAAAGCGGTCGCGATTTCCGGGCGCGGTAAACAGCGCCTCCTCGACCGAAAGCAGGTTGTCCACCTCTTCCGGCAGGATCGCCAGCAGGAGTTGCAGCAGACGCGCGGAAGTCCACACGGCGGAAGTTTGCGCAAAGGCATCGCCCAGTCGCACGCGACAATACAGCGGTTGCAGGCGCTGCTTGTCGCGCGTCAGCGCATCCACTTCGGCGGCGGCCTCGGCGGGAATCTCCGGACTGCGCGCCCGGCCGGTGAGCGCCTTGCGCTCGGCCTTGTCCCGGCAGGCGCCGCAGGCGAAGCAGGCGTCGCCCAGGCAGTAGCCGGCATCGCGATTGGCGACAGCAGCCTTGAATTGTTTCCACAAAAACTTCGGCGACACGGCGGTGGCGACAAAATCGAACGGGAAGCGATGAGCGGCGGGTTTCTCTGCAAGAAACGCTTCATCCCAAAGTCCGGCGGCGGCCATGGCTTCCTGCAATCGTCGCGCGTAATCCACGGACGATTCGCCGTCGTAGAGGCGCCCTTCGCGCGCCAGCGCCACGACGATGGGCGCCAGCCGGTAGTCTCCGGCAGCGAGCGCCTGCGCAATGACATAATCGCTCCACGACGACGCCAGCCGGAACTCGAAGTTCGATCGCGCACACATGCGCTCGAGTTCCCGCGCCATGCGTTCCATGTGCTCGCGATCGAGAAACAGGCGGTCGTAGCGCAGCGGCGTGTTGGGCATGCGCACGAGGTAACCGAAACTGAACACCACGCGCGTCGGCAGCCGCGCGCCGCCGATCTGGAGTCCAAGCTGGCGCGTGAAGGCGCCGAAGCTGGCGAGATCCGCCGCGGTTTCGTGCCCGGTAATCAGGTAGAACAGCTTGATTTCGCGCACGGCGCGCGCCAGCAGGTCCTGCAGCACACGCTCGATTTCGGCGTCGGTGATGGACTTGTTCAGAAACGCCCGCAAACGTTCGGAAAGCCCTTCGATCCCCAGCGTGAAGGAGCGTTTGCCGGCCGCCAGTTCGAGCGGCACAAGCGCCGGCTGCGCGGCCAGAATGTCCACGCGCTGGCTCTTGAAGCTGACGCGCTCGAAGAGCCGCGAAAGCCCGGCGATCAGGCGCGCGGGCTCGGCATGGCTATTGAGCGTATAGGCGTCCAACTCCACACACCGCGCGCCGCTGGCAAGCTTGAGCTGCCGCGCCTGCGCCAATAGCGTCTCGGTCGGCACCTCGCGATACGGCTTGCGCTCGAACCCCTCGAAACAAAACGAGCAAAAGGCGGGACAACCGTAAGCCGCCTGCAGGCGCGCGGTGTCCGCGGATTCGCCGTCGAGCAGCGGATAGCAGGATGCCGTAGTCCCAGCCCGCCCCGGGCCGAGGGCCTGAACGTTCCCGCAAACCTCCCGCGCCACGGCCTGCCGCACCGGACGTTCCGGCCAGGAACCGGCGACCCAGAACCCGTCGATCGTGGCTGCGGCGTGCAGGAGACGCGCGCGCTTGTCCAACGCCGCCGCGCCGTGCCAAGCCTGCAGGAACGGCACGAGCGCATCCTCGGCTTCGCCGAAGAAGAAGGCATCCGCCACGCCGACGCCATCGGGCCGAACCAGGCAATGCGCCGCAAAGGCGTTCGATCCGCCGAGAAGGATGCGTGGCGCGTCCGCCGGTCGCTCGTCCGCCCATGGCGAGAGCTTGGCATCCAGCAGCAGCAACGGCAGGTTGATCGCCTCCAGCGTGAACGAGTTGGAGACCAGCACCAGGTCGAACGCCGCAAGTCCGCGGCGGCTCTGGAGGCCCAGAGTCAGCGGAAGCCCGGCGGCCTGCAGCGTGCGACGGTCTTCCGGCGAAGGCAGGAATGCAAAGTCGATGAAGGCCTCCGGCAGCGCGCCACGCACGCGCTGTGCGAGAAAGAGATGCGGCGAGGAACTCGCCACGTCGCGCCAGGACGACAGCCGCAGGATCAGCACGCGCACGCAGGCGGCCTCGAATGCGGGATTGCCGAACGTCGCGTTGTGGCAGGGACGGAAGAGCACGCCGTCCTGCAAACGCGAAGGAAGCACAGCCGGCAGGTGGGGTGAAGACGGCATGGGCGCAAGTCTAGGTTGACGCGGGGCGGGTGTGGAGGAAGCGGTCATTGGTCAGTGGTCATTGGGGAAAATCACGCCCCTCCCGCTTTGTGTCCACGCTACCCCTTGCTTCCGCACGCGCGGCGGCGAGCCAGGATGCGTTCGCGCACCAGCGCAATGTGGCTGCGCAGGTTGTACAACTGGTCGGCAAAGCCGAGCGGCACGGAGATGCGGATCACCTCGCGCTCGACCCGGTCAATGTCGGCAATCAGTTCATCCGCCATGACGGCATCGGCGGCGGTGATGCGCGCGTCGATGGCGTACAGTTCCCGGTACCAGCGCGTGATCCGGCTGCGAATCCGCCAGCGGAAGGTTGGCGGCACGATCTTGAGCAGCGGCAGCAGCAGCACCAGGAGCGGCACCAGCATGATCTTGATGCGATCCACGGTGTTCGCCACCCAGAACGGCAGATACCGCTGCAGCACGGGAGGTCCGAACTTGAAATAATGCTCGGCATCGCGGCTGAGCGGCACATCCACGTAGAGGCGCGACGGAAACACTCCGGGTTCCGCAAAAATATCGCCCGATGCATGCACACTGGCCGCCGCCTGCAACGTGAGATCCGCCAACGCGGGATGAAACGATTCGCGCGCGATCAACGAAGCCGCGGGCGACACCAGCCGCACATCCGTCTGCGGCACGTTGTGCTCCAGGTCCACGATCCCCTCCGGCAAACGCACGGCCGAGAGCGTGCGGAAGCGGCGCGCGTAGGCATTGGCGCGGGAAAAGCTCATGGGCTTCAGGCGGGGGTCTTTGAGCAGTTGTCGCACACTCTCCGCCTCCACCGAAGCGACGGTGAAGAGCGCATTCACGCGCCCGTCAAGCAGGGAGGCCACCGCGTTCGTGCCACCGAGCGGAAGAAGCGCGGTGTTCTGTGCGTCGATGCCGTTGGCCGCGAGAAGCTTCAACGCCAGCGGCCGCGTGCCGCTCCCTTCCGGACCCACGGCAAGTTTCCACCCCTTGAGGTCGCGCAGCAGCGGAGCGTTCGCATCCGCGCGATAAAAAATCCAGAGCGGTTCGTAACAGACAGATCCCAGGCCGACCAACCCTTTCGACGAACTTTCATCCATCACGCCGCCCTGGACCAGCGCCACGTCCACACCCGAGGCAGGATCCTGCAGCAGGCGCAGATTCTCGATCGATCCCGCAGTCTCCACGACCTCCACCCGGATGCCGCGCTGGGCCATGAACGACGCATACTGCTGCGCAAAATCGTAGTACGCGCCGCCCCTGGCGCCTGCGGCGAGCCGGAACGCGCGCGGCGGCGGCGAGCCGACAAAATGGTACGCCACGGAAAAACCGGCGGCCGCGATCAGAAAAACCACGCCGTACATGGCCCAAAAACTGCGGGATGTTTTCATCGTAGCGCCCTTGATCAATTCCAAGTCTGTCTTGCTTTCATTGGCCTATGGAGAATGTAATAATAACACATTTTCCGGCGCTTTCATCCTAAATTCAAAAGCGTTGGCGGGCGCAAGTCAACGTTGACGGTGTGGTGATTTGCGGGAGTTGTCCCTGACAGGTGGCCCGCGATCTCCGAGCGCGTTCGTCCGCCTTTCTTAACCCGGGGCGCTTTGCGCCCGCAACCACCACAGGCGCCGGCGCAAACGTGGGCACAGGCGGCACGTAGGCCTTGTCGCCGCCATGACGCAACCAACTCCGGTACAACTGGAAAAGCAGCAGGAGGCCGGGCACGCCGAAGATCAGTTGCCACACCGGAATGTAAAAGTATGCGCGCTCCTTGCCGACCCGGCCGGCCATGTAATCCAGAAACAGCCCCGCCAGCAGCCCTCCCAGCATACCGCCGGCGGCGCGCCAGATCGCATTGACCGAGCAGAACTGGCCGTAGCGTTCGCGCGGGAAAAGCCGCATCAGCATGGGCGGATCCCACACACCGGTCAGCGCGGCAACGGGCGCGCCAAGGCCCACCGTGATCGCCAGCGCCACCCAGAAGGCCACCTGCGGATTCGGGTGCCAGAAGATCCAGATCATGCTGGCCGGGATCACCACCAGCAGACCCAGCAGATTGCCGAGCAGCACGACGCGGATCGGATGGTAGCGGTCGGCCAGCCACCCCGAACCCAGAATCAGGACGCCGATCGCCACGCTGTTTGCGCCATTGATGTAGCCGATGTGCTCCACGTCCAAACCGATGGCCAGCGAGAAAAGCAGGCTGAACATCCCCACGCCGTTGCCGATGGAACTGACGAAGGTGCAGATCCAGAGATACCAGTAGTGCGGCACCGCATGGCACTCCGCGCCCCAGGTCTTGATGGCCGCGAACGCGCCGGTTTGTTCGCGCACGTAGGGCGGCGGCGGCGGATAGGCGCCTTCCTTGACGTGCAGGCACATCAGCCCGAACCCCACGAAATACAGCGCCGCCGCGCCCATCAGGATCGCCGCCGAATGACGCTCGGCAAAACGAAAGATGCAGAAGTTGTAGAGCGCGGCCGACGCCATGGAGATCATGCGAAACCACGACATGAAGCGCGCCAGCAGTTGCTCCGGCACCACGTCGTTGAACAGATACCAGAAGGTGGAGCTGACGAAGGTGTTAAAAAAGGTGAAGAGCACCAGAAAAACGCCGATGGCCAGCACCGCCGCCTGGTTGGCGGACATGTGCGCACTCACCGCGCCCACATGGGCGTGCAGCCAGAACCCGATGCGGTCGCCAAAGGCCAGGACCACCAGGAAGAGCACCAGGAACGGCAGAGTGAACAGGATGAACGGAATACGCCGTCCCCAGCGGCTGCGGCAGCGATCGCTCTTGAAGCTGATGATGGGGTTCAACACCGAGTAGATGATGCCGGGAATCGTCCCCAGGATCAGCCCCATGGTGGTGTTGGATGCGCCCAGCGCCCGAAACTTCAGCGGCATGATGCTGGGCGTGACCGCCTCCATCAGCATGTAGCAGAAGTCGCCCCACAGCAGCCAGAAGAAGAGAATCGCCAGCGCCGGTCGCGTGTAGGTCAGCGTGCCGACGCGGTATTTCAGATTACCAGAAGGCGCAGAGTCGGCCGCGGCCGGATTCAGGTTCTGCATGCGATCCTTTTTCTTTCGGACTCGAAGTTACCGGCCGGCATACACCCGGACATAGCCGCCGCACACAGGGATAAAGGCACCGGTGACGAATTCTGCCAGTTTCGACGCGAGGAAAGCCACCATATTCGCTATGTCCTGCATTGCGCGATTTCTTCACCCCGCGCTTGCTCCCGAACGTCGCGACTGGGATAATGGCGCCCTCATCCGTCCCGTAGGACGAGCAAGGAATGTCCGTGATTACGATCGAAGAAGTACAGGGTCGCCTCGGTCAGTTGCGCGCAGAACTGATAGAGATGCGAGGTTATCTTTGACGTCGACACCCGTCGCGTCGTATTGCTGGAACTCGAAGCCCGTGCCGCCGCGCCCGAATTCTGGAATGACCCGAATGCCGCGCGCGAGGTGATCGACCGCACCAATGCCCAGCGCACGTTCGTCAAGCCGTACGACGAATTTGCGCGCCAGATTGAGGACGCGGGCGTGATGCTGGAGCTGGCCGGAGCCGAACCCGAAGGGGTGGATCGCAACCACGCCCTCGAGGAACTGGCCGTGCTGCTGAAGCAGGCCGATGTCACCTACCACAAGCTGCGCTTGCAGTCGCTCCTCTCCGGCAAGCTCGATTCCTGCAATGCCTTTCTCAACCTGCATGCCGGCGCCGGCGGCACCGAGTCGTGCGACTGGGCGGACATGCTCTTCCGCATGTACCGGCGCTATTGCGAGGAAAACGGCTTCGAGGTCGAGGTGCTCGACAGCCAGCCCGGCGACGAGGCCGGCCTGAAGAGCGTGAGCTTCCTCGTGCGCGGCTCCTATGCCTACGGCTACATGAAGGCCGAGCGTGGCGTGCACCGCCTGGTGCGGATCAGCCCCTTCGACTCGGCCAAGCGGCGTCACACCTCGTTCGCCGCGCTCGACGTGGTGGCGGAACTGGCCGACGATATCGAGGTCGAGATCAAGGACGAGGATCTGCGCGTGGACACCTACCGCTCCGGCGGCAAGGGCGGCCAGCACGTGAACAAGACCGACTCGGCCATCCGCCTCACGCATTTGCCCACCGGGATTGTCGTGGCCTGTCAGGCGGAACGCTCCCAGCACAAGAACCGCGCCAAGGCCATGAGCATCCTCAAGGCCAAGATTTACGAGCTCCAGGCGGACAAGCAGCGCAAGGATATGGAGCGCTTCTACGGCGAGAAAGGCGAAATCGCATGGGGGAGCCAGATCCGCTCCTATGTGCTGCAGCCGTACACGATGGTGAAGGACCACCGCACCAACGAGGAGACCTCCAATACGGACGCGGTGCTGGACGGCGCGCTACAGCCGTTCATCGAGGCGTACTTGAAGAAACTGGCGGAACAGAAGGCGGCTGTACCCTAGACGGGAGAAGGGCTCGCGGAGCTCGCCCCTCCAAACTGGAGGGCGGAGCTCTGCGACGCCTGATGATTCGGCAGCAAGGAAAAATCCATGACCTACGACGAAGCCAAAGCCCTCCTGGCCAAGCACAATCAGTCGCACCTGCTGCGATTCTGGGATCGTCTGGATCCCGCCGCGCGCGCGGCCTTGCTCCAGCAGGTGGCAGATCTCGATTTCGCCAACATTGCGCGCATGCAGGCGATGCTGAAGACAAAGTCAGCCACTGTGTCCGCCAGTGAGGCCCGTCCCGCCCAGGTGGTGGAACTGGAGGCCGCATCCCGCACGCGCGCGATCGCGCGCGGCGAGGAAGAACTGCGCTCCGGACGCGTGGGCGTCGTGCTGGTGGCGGGCGGCCAGGGGTCGCGCCTCGGCTTCGAGGGACCGAAGGGCGCGTTCCCGATCGGCCCGGTCACCAACGCCGTGCTGTTCCATTTCCACGTGCGAAAGGTGCTGGCGCTCGGGCGGCGGCACAGCGTGATTCTGCCGCTCTACATCATGGTCAGCCGCGCCAACCACGCCGCTACGCGCGCCTGTTTTGCGGAGCACGGCTGGTTCGGCATGAAGCCCGCGGATGTGCACTTCTTCGAGCAGGGAATGTGGCCGGCGTTGGACGCCGACGGCCGGATCATCCTCGACGCGCCCGGGCACATTTTTCAGAGCCCCGACGGACACGGCGGCACGCTCTCGGCCCTGGCCGCGAGCGGCGCGCTGGCGGACATGGAGAAACGCGGGCTGAAGACCATCTTCTACTTCCAAGTCGACAATCCCATGGTGGAAGTGGCCGACTCCGCCTTCCTGGGCGTACACTTGAACGAACAGGCCGACATCTCGCTGAAGGTCTGCGCCAAGCGCGACCCGCAGGAGGGTCTCGGCGTGGTGGTGGAGCGCGACGGACGCTGCGCCATGGTCGAATACAGCGAACTCACCGACGAGCAGAAGAATCGGCGCACCGCCGGAGGCGATCTTTACTTCAAGTTCGGCAGCGTGGCGATCCATGTGTTCTCGCTGCCCTTCCTGAAGCAGGAGGCACGCGCCGCCCTGCCGCTGCACGTGGCGCACAAGAAGGTGCCGGTGTGCGGCGATAATGGCAAGACTGTCACGCCAGTCAAGCCCAACGGTTACAAGTTCGAGAAGTTCATCTTCGACGTGCTCCCCGACGCAAAAAAGGTCGTGAACCTGGCCTTCGACCGGCGCGAGGAATTTTCGCCCGTGAAAAACGCCAGCGGCGACGATTCGTCCGCCACGACCCAGCGCGATCTCTCGGCCAAGTGGGCCCGCTGGCTCAAGGCCGTGGGCGTGGCCGTGCCGGACGACGAGGCCGGCTATCCGCGGACGCCGGTGGAGATCGATCCCTGCTTCGCGCTCGATCCCGCCGACCTGGTTGTGCGCCTGCGCAAGCGACCGGACGTGACCAAGCCGGTCTTGTTACAAGCAGATGCATAACGCAACACCGAGGTCGGCGCCCTCCGGTAGGAAAGACAAGCAGTGCTTGATGCACAGGCTGGAGGGCGGTCGGTCTCGACCGCCGTGGCTGGCCGTGTTTGGAGACCCACAGCATTGACTCCCGGCAAAGAACGGAAGTATTCTTGCCTCGTTGGCAACCAACACGTGATTGCGAACAACGAATAAGACTGGAGACAGGACAAATGACAGGTTTCGTCAGCGACAATCTCGTATGGATCGTTTCGGGTGTGGTTTTATTTGCCCTAGTGGTCTGCTACAAACTGGTGCTGCGCATCTTCGGGGTGATCATCATCCGGGACGACTGCATCGGCATCGTGAACAAGAGGTTCGTGCTCTTCGGACAATTCAAGACCCTGCCGGATGGCGACATCGTCGCCCTTCGCGGAGAGGCTGGCTTGCAGGCAGACACGCTTGCACCCGGCATTCACTTTCTGTATTGGCCCTGGCAGTACGAAATTTCCGTCACCACCTTTACCACCATTCCCGAGGGAAGCATCGGGGTTGTCGAGGCGCATGGCGGTAAAGCCCTTTCTGGTGGACGCGTGCTGGCCAAGTTCGTCGACTGCGATTCGTTTCAGGATGTGAGGAAGTTTCTGACTGCGGGCGGCCAGCGCGGTCCTCAAATCGCGATCATTCCGCCGGGGACGTATCGCATCAATACGGAATTTTTCTCCATCAAAATTGAGGAGGCCCTGGAGATACCGGACAACAAGGTCGGCATTGTCACCACGATGGACGGACAACCCCTCGAGACTGGCGAAATCGCCGGAAGGGAAGTCAAGGACCACAACCGGTTTCAGGACGGCGAGATGTTCATCCAGGCCGGTGGCTTCAAGGGACTTCAGGAGCAGGTTCTCCTGGCCGGCCGCTACTACATCAACCCGCGCTTTGCTACGGTGGAAGCGGTGGACATGACCAATGTGCCGATCGCACACGCAGGTGTTGTGATTGCGTATGTCGGGGAGGCCGGTGTGGACTTGACCGGCGACAGCTTCAAGCATGGCAACCTCGTCAAAAAGGGGCAGAAAGGCGTTTGGATCGAGCCGCTCGACCCGGGCATGTATCCGATCAACCCGCGCACCCATCGGGTGGAATGCGTACCCACCGCCAACGTGGTCCTCAACTGGGCGACCAAGACAGAGGCCCACAAGCTGGATGCCAACCTGTGTACGATTACCGTCCGTTCGCAAGACGGATTCACGTTCAACCTGGATGTGAGCCAGATTATTCACATTCCGCGCAATGATGCGCCCAAAGTCATCGCGCGGTTCGGAAGTGTGGCCAATCTGGTGACCCAGGTTCTCGAACCGACCATCGGAAACTATTTCCGCAATGCGGCGCAGGGGTCCGACGTGATCGATTTTCTGAAAGGCCGCGTGGACCGTCAGGCCGATGCGAAGGGACGTATTTCTACGGCGCTCATCGACTACAATGTCGTGGCCGTGGACACGCTCATCGGCGACATCGTTCCGCCGGCGGAACTCATGAAGACGCTGACAGACCGGAAGCTCGCCGAGCAGGAACGGGTGACATACACGACCCAGATGGAGGCGCAGCGGACACGGCAGAACCTCGAACAGGAAACAGCCAAGGCCAACACCCAGGCAAGCGTGGTGACCGCCGAACGTTCGGTGGAAATTGCGGCATTCAACGCCCAAGCCGCGGTGAAAGGCGCCGAAGGCACGGCCTCCGCCAAGAAGATTCAGGCTGAGGCGGACGCGATGGTCACGACGACTGTCGGCAACGCCGAGGCTGGAAAGATTCTGGCCATCGGCACATCGGAAGCCAATGTTATCAAGCGCAAGATTGAGTCGATGGATGCCAACAACTATGCGACCGTTCAGATCGCGCAGGCATTGGCAGCCAACAGGATCGCGCTGGTTCCGAACATCCTGGTCAGTGGCGGCACATCGTCGGGCGGTCATGGGACGCTCGTGGATGTCCTGCTGGCTGGCCTGGTTCAAGCGCAAATGAAAAGCGGAGAAGCAAAGCCCATGTCGGAAGCGCCGGTGGTGACCACTCCTCCTGTAAAGAAGTAGCCTGTAATAAACAGACCTTCCACGTTTATTTTTACGAGGCGGAACACGCAAGTGTTTCCGCCTTTTTTTCGAATGGTTACGTCGAATATCTTGCCGGTCTACCGTAAATATGGGACCCTATGCCGGTGAAAACAACTCTCGAAATCCCCGACACGCTGGCCCGCGAGGTCAAGACCTTTGCGGCACGCCAAGGCGTCAGCATGCGCCTATTCGTCGTCCAAGCGCTGGCGGACAAACTGGAGACCGAGGCACAACACGTACCCAGCAAGCCCTGGGTGGGCGTGTTCGACGGCCTGGTCGGCGGCAAGCCCCTCCGCGACGATCTGCGTCGATTGAATCGGGCGGTTGAAGAGACATTCGAACAGGTTGACCCGGCGGACTGGCGATGATTATCGACACCAACGCGCTTTCCGCCTGGGCGGCGGGAGACCCGGCCGTCACGGCAACGATTGCGGCGGCGGAACGCATCCACCTGCCGGTCGTGGTGCTCGGCGAATTCCGTTACGGCTTGATGGGATCGCGATTCCGGGATCAACTGGAAAAACGCCTGAAAAAGCTCGAGAGCGTAGTGCCCATACTGCCGATCACACGCGAAACGGCGGACGTTTACAGCACGCTTCGCTATGAACTGAAACAGGCCGGGCGCCCCATTCCCGAGAATGACGTCTGGATTGCTGCTTTGTCGCGTCAGCATGGCCTGCCGGTGTTGAGCCGAGACAAACACTTCGATCACGTCGGCGGTTTGCGGCGCATGGAATGGTGACGGCAAACGGATCAGGATTTTGCAGATATCGTACGCCTCGTGAAGGCGCATCCGAAACTCTGGGACGTCCTGAGCGAAAATCTCAAGCGGCAGGTGTAGCGTCCGAAAGAGGCATGAGGGTCGTGCTGAACGTGGCCACCGGCCCAGCAATTGTAATTATGGGTGTGGGCCATATTCGGGGTCGGTATCGGAATCGAATTTCATGGCGTTTTCATCGATTCCGACAGCGACCCCGACCCCGAAGTTGCAAAACTCGGGTGGATGCGTCCGCCCTGACCGCTCGCCTTGCGCTTGTTGACTTGCCCCGCGGGTTGGATGATACCATGCGCGCATGGCGATAAACTGGAAGAAGGTGCGGCGGCGGGGCTTGGTTGGCCTCCTGTTGCTACTGGTGGTCTTTGGCGGCCTCAACGCACTGGCGTACCGGCACGCATATGCCATGCTCCACTATGGCACGGCTGGCGTGCGCACCCACAAGCCCGAGGCGCTCTCCATCTGGCACAAGGTCCAGGTGCTTTGCTGCGGCGTGAACATTCCCCGCCCGTACGGACAGGGCAACCCTTCGACCGTGGGGCTGCCGTTCCGAGCCGCCACCATCCCGTCCACGGGACAGGTGCAACTGGGCGCGTGGTTCTGTCCGAAGAAGGACGCAACCCGTCTGGCAATCCTGTTTCATGGCTATGCGGGCGACAAGTCCAGGCTGCTGGCGGAGGCGCGGCAATGCAACGAGCTTGGCTGCGCCGTGCTGCTGGTGGATTTCCGCGGCTCCGGGCAATCATCGGAGTCCTACACGACCGTCGGATATGCCGAGGCCGAGGATGTAGCCGCAGCCGTGACGTATGCGCGCGAACAGTGGCCCGGAACCCGCCTCGTGCTCTTCGGTCAGTCCATGGGCGCCGCGGCGGTGCTGCGCGCGGTTGCGCGGCTCGGTGTGAAGCCGGACGCCATCATCCTCGAAGGCGTTTTCGACACCATGCTCAACACCGTTCGCCATCGGTTCGAAGTCATGCGCGTGCCATCTTTCCCCTGCGCCCAACTGTTGATCTTCTGGGGCGGCCGGCAGATGGGGTTCGACGGGTTCGCCCACAATCCCGTGGACTATGCGGCGGACGTGACCTGTCCGGCGCTGGTGATGCACGGGAAGGACGATCCCCGAGCGCGTCTGGCGGACGCGCGGCGGGTTTTTGACCGGCTGGCAGGTCCCAAGAAGTTTCTGGAATTCGCGGCCACCGGCCATGAACCGTATGTGCGGCATCACAAGGAAGAATGGCGCGCCGCAGTCGGCGGGATGCTGGATCCAGAATTCAGCATGCATACGGGAAACTGACATGGCCATACGCGGTATCATCTTTGACATGGACGGCGTGTTGTGCGACTCCGAGCCGTTCATCTGCGAGGCGGCCGGCCGGATGTTCCGGGAACGCGGCGTGCAGGTGCAGCCGGAGGATTTCCGTCCGTTTGTCGGCATGGGCGAAGAGCGTTTTCTCGGCGGCGTGGCAGAAAAACACGGCGTGAAACTCGATCTAGCCGCTGCCAAGGCCCGTACCTACGCCATCTATCAGGAAATCATTCGCAGCCGGTTGCAGCCGATGAACGGCGTGGGCGCATTTCTCAAGGCCTGCCGCGCACGGGGGTTGCGGATGGCCGTGGCCAGCAGCGCGGACGAGGTGAAGGTGGTAGCCAACCTCGCTGAACTCGGATTTCCGCCGTCCCGGTTCGACGCCGTGGTGAACGGGCTACTGGTGGCGCGCAAAAAACCGGCGCCGGACATCTTCCTGCTGGCGGCAGAGAAGATTGGTCTGCCGCCGGAGTCCTGTCTGGTGTTGGAAGACGCGCCCGCCGGCCTGCGCGCCGCGCAGGCGGCCGGTTGCGTCGCGCTGGGTGTGCGCTCCAGTTTCGATGACGCCACGCTGCGCGCGGCCAGCGCATCCTGGACCGTGCGTGATCTGGCCGAAGCGTGCGAGTTGCTGCCCGAAATCCTAGGAACCGGCCGGACTTAGGTCTTTCCTTGAGAAATAATGAATATCGAATAAGGAATCCTGAATCACGAAGTGAAGATCGGTTGCCCTTCTCTCGCCTTCATGATTCAGGATTCCTTATTCGATATTCTGCCGTTTTCATAAACGAAACGGCCGGGGCTGCCCCCGGCCGTTTTTTGTTAAGACCGCAGTTCTGGCGCGGCGGGCGCTTACTCCGGCTGTTCTTCTTGCGGCATCCCGGCGGGCATCCCGGCGGGCGCGCCGGCCGGCCGGTCGAACATCGTCGTGATCTTCGCCTTGTCGCGCAGTTGGGCCAAATACGCCCGCATGGCGTTGTTGACCAGCTTATTCTCCTGCTCCTTGCGGGCTTCGTCGCGCGTGGCGGCGGGTGGCGCCTTGATGAGAATGTGACTGGCCTGCACGGTCTCGGGCGTGGCGGGAGCGTCGCCGCTGGCAGGCATGGCTTCGTTGTGGGCGGTGACCTTGATCACATGGAAACCGAACTCGGTTTCGACAACGGGTCCGATGTCGCCAACCTTCTGCGTGAAGGCCGCGTCCGAGAAGGGCTTCACCATCCGGCCTCGCTCGAACTTGCCCAGATCGCCGCCGCTTTGCTTGCCGCTGGGGCAATCCGAGCATTCGCGCGCGACAGTCTCGAAGTTTGTGCCGGCGAGCAATTGCGCGCGGATCGCGTCGATCTGTGCGCGCTTTTCCGCGCGTTCCTTGCCCGCTTCGGCGAAGGTGGCGTCCACGGTCGCGTCTTCCACCTTGACCTTGCTGCGGACCTGGGTATCGACCAGTTTCTCGATTAGAAACTGCTCTTCCAATTCCTGCCGGGCGCGCTTCTCGCCGATGGGCGTCTTTTTGATCATCTCGTCAACCGTTGTGCCCTGCTTGGCGGCCATCTCTGCGAACGGTTGCATGTACTTCGCGCGATCCTTCTCGTCCACCGCGAGCTTGAGGCGCTTGGCCTCGCCGAGCAACAGCGTCTTGGAGACGAAGGCGTTGACGATGCGGGGGGCAAGAACCTGAAGTGCCATCTTCTGCTGTTCTTCCGGAACCTGCTGGGCCGTAAGCACGGACTGCAGTTCCTGCATGAGTTCCTCGTGCGTCATCGTGACGCCGTCCACCGAGGCGGCGAACGCAACGGCGCCCGTACCGGCGGGCATGGCGGCGGGGACGTTCATGACGGGTGACTTGTCCGCCGGGGCGGGTGCCGGCTGGGCGTCCTTCTTGCAGCCGGAAACGCACAGGCCGAGCAGAAGCGCGGCGAATGACAGTTGGGTAAAGATGCGCATGTACTGATCTTTCCTGGGTTGGCGCCGCCAGGGGCGGGCATTTGCCGGAACCACCCGGTCCGAACACGTCATGCGTTCTGACTTGGTCCGACCGTTCTATAGTACCAGAAAACCCCGGCTCATTGGCGACAAGAATCGATTACCGTTGCGCGTGACGTGGCGGGCGGAACGAACCACCGCGGGCGGGATGGGCG
>Ga0118677_10003138_pt1 | contig 31873 bp, 20 predicted proteins | sample AliMusrvi5mmetaG_FD_86154 | JGI IMG/M metagenome (GOLD analysis project Ga0118677, IMG submission 86154) | reverse complement strand
AAAAGCCCCTGACGCAATCAGACGCCGCCCGGCTCATGCTACGTCTTGTCCTGCGAAGCCTTGGCGTAGCGGGAAGCGAAGTCACGCTACTTCGCAGAGTAGTAAGGTCGGCGTCCACCTGAATAAACTCCAGAACACCCCATGCTTAACAGTTTAAGCAACCAGTTCTAACATCATGAACGGAGAACAAAATCCCCATCGTCCCCGTCCCCATCGTCCCCCACCTTTTGGCCTCCACGATTCGCATGCCTGCGGTGAGATAGGTCATGTGCGCCCACGCAGCCAGAACCGGCCAATCTCCTCCAGGGTCTTATCTTTGGTCTCAGGCAGCATGCGCCACACGAACAAAGAGCACAACAGGCAGATCCCCGCAAAAATCAGGAACGTACCGCCCGGATTGCCGAAGGCACTCTTGAACTTGTCGAGCACGACCGGAAACACGTTGACCGTGACATACGAAGCGGCAAACATCAGCATCGTGGCCAGTGACATCGCCTTGCCGCGCACACGGTTGGGAAATATCTCGGAAAGGATGACCCAGCTCAACGGCGCCAGCGTAAGAGTAAAGGCCCCCGCAGCCAGAAACATGCCGCCCAGAGTCACCAGCGGCGGCAGGGCATAAGTGAATCGCAGGAACATTAAAACGTGTCCGGCAGCCATGGCGATCGGCCCAAAGATCATGATCGGTCGCCGGCCAAACCGGGCCGTGAGCCAGAAGGCAACCACCGTGCAAAAGGTGATCCAACTCATCAGGTACACACTGTTGAGAATGGCGTTGGGCGCATCCGTGATCCCGGCCTCCATGAAAAGCGTGGGCGCATACAACAGGATCATGTTCACGCCGTTAATCTGTGAGAACACCATGATCCCAATGCCGATGATCAAAGCGCGGCGAACACCCGGCATGAGCAATTCCCGGAAACCGCCTTGTTCCTCGCCAAGCTCCTGGCGGATGGCCGCCAGTTCGCGCTCAGCCTGGATGCGGCCGTTGATAACGGTAAGCACCTCGAGGGCCTTCGCATAATTCCCGCGCGCCGCCAGCCAGCGTGGACTTCCGGGAACAAAGAACATCCCCACCAGAAAAGCCGTCGCGGGTAACGCCATCGTTGCGAACATCCAACGCCAGTGCCCGCCAAACGAAAATAGATACGTCACGTAGACCGAAAGCGAAAGGCCAATGACAACCGCCAGTTGATTAATGACCACCAGCCGTCCCCGCATTCCGGCCGGCGCCACCTCGGCGATATACATTGGGGAAACCGTGGACGCCAGCCCCACTCCAATGCCGCCTATGAACCGCCAAAGACTGAAATCGAACATGCCGTGAGCCAAGGCACAGCCAACGGCAGAAACGATGAACAAAGCGGATGAAAGGATAAGCGTTTTGTTCCGGCCCAACGTATCGGCCAGCCAGGCGCCCGCCAGCGGGCCAAAAGGACAGCCCAGAATGGCGCTGCCCGCGATCGCACCCATCCAGAACGGGGAAAGATTCCACTCCGCTTTCAAAAAGATAATGGCCCCGGAAATCAGAGACAGGTCGTAGCCAAAGAGAAAACCTCCCACCGCAGCCACCAGGGTGATCAGATAGAGATAACGTGAACTCGCTTTTCGTTCAATACCAGGCGAAACAGTCATGGTTGTCATGCAATCTCCTTCGTTGATTGTCAACTCGAACAGTACAATAAGCAACGGGGGGGTGTCTTCCTGATATTTAACAAAACATAGTTGTTTTTTGACGAGATTTAGTATGATTGACTGAAATTGCGGCTGGTATCCCAAATGCATAACATCAAACCATTGCGTGCCGAATTCGAAAATATTTTTACGGGTGAACAGCAATCTTTTTTCTGGGCGAAATGGGTCGGCAAACAGTTCCGGGCTCCCTACCATTATCATCCGGAATTTGAACTGATTCACATCCGCCGGGGATACGGACGACGCATGGTCGGAGAATCCATTTCACATTTCGGTCCCGGCGATCTCGTGTTCATCGCTCCCAATGTTCCACATATGTGGCAGGTGGCGCCCGAATGCCCCCTGGCCGAGGCGTTTTATCTCCAGTTTCAGCCCGAATTCACGGGCAAGGAATTCTTCAACCTGGCGGAGATGAAACCGGTGCGGGAATTGATGACGCGTGCCGACAGAGGCGTGACGTTCAGCGCACCCATTCGCAAGGAGATGGCATCCCGACTCAAGAAGTTTCAAACACTCAACAAATCAGAACGTCTGCTGAATCTACTGGACATCCTCCACCGCCTGAGCCAGGACAGGCACAGCGTGACCTTGGGACAGGCCATGGCACGGCCACGGCTAAACAAACGGCAGGAGGAACGCATCAGCCGGGTTTTCCAGTATCTTAATCAACATCTGACCGGACCGATTTCCCAGGCGGAAATTGCCAGAAGCGTCCGTCTAAGCTCATCCGCGTTCAGCCGGTTGTTCAAGAACACAACCGGAAAATGTTTCATGAAAGTGGTCAACGAACTGCGTATCGCCCAGGTCTGCCGTCTCCTTGCGGAAACCAGCCGGACCATATCCGAAATCGCCTACGAATGCGGTTACGAGACCCTCTCGCATTTTAACAGCCAGTTCCGACACATCATGAAAATGACGCCGATCAAGTATCGCCGCCGCCTTGGAACATTCCAGGGCTGAAGATTGTCCCCGGTGTTCCACAATCCGCCGCTACTGATCCAGCCGCACCGGCTTCAGGTCGGGGACAAAGCGGCACATCTCTTCGAGCACCCCACCGCAATGGTCGTATGACATGGCGGCATGGTGAATCCACGGTCCCTGCATCAGGGTGCGCTCCCAACGCGGCCAGTTATCGACCTTCATCCAGACATAGTTGTTCTGCGTGTAAGGCCCCTCCATCGACGCGCCCTGCCCGATGGCCAGCTTGTACTCACTGCGGTCGCCATCAAAGCGGGTGATGGTGATGGGGCCGTCTTTCAGGGGGAAATGAGTCATGCCCGAGACCGGACTGGGCAGGATCCAATGACGACCGAGCCGGGGCTTATTCCCTGATTTGCACATAGAGTGAGGCGCGCCGCAATGCCAGAGCAAGACGCCGTTGTCGTCTTCCGGATGCCGCACGGTGATATCGGCCAGAAAGGCCGGGTTGCCACCGGTCGCACGGGACAGCAGTAGCGTGCTCATGGCGCCGTGAATGTCAGACTCCATGGACAAGGGCAGACTCTCGGAGATCAAGCTGTTGGCCAGCAGGCAGTAGGCGCCGAACTCTTCAATCAGCGAATCGAAGTCCTGGATGGCGATTGTATCCAGCCCCTGGTCCGCCGCGATTTTCAGCGCCTGGTCGCGCAGGGCCAGAATGTGGATCAACTGCGCGTCTTCCAACCCTTCGATCTCCATGGTCTTCCGCAGTCCCGCGACCTCGTCGCCGTAGGCTCTGGCTCCGGCCGTGGCCCGCTGGCGCACGTCGCGGATGAAGAGCACCATGTCAATCGGCAGCACCTCGACCCGGAACCGTTCGAGCAGTTCGCTTTCGTTGACGATGGTCGTCCAGAAAAAGTCGATCCGCTGTCCGATATGACCGACACGCATGCCGCGCCGGAGCGCCTGGGCGGCGTGCGCCGTGCGCACGAAGTTGCGGACTCCGCGCTCCAGTTGCGGGTCGTCAGTCCGGCAATTCTCGATATAGGAGAAGGGCACCCCGAGTTTATGGAGCACCTTGCTGGTGGCGAACATGCCGCACAGACTGTCACGCAGCCGCGTGCCGTCCGGCTCGGGGGCTTCGTCGCGCGGCCCCCACAGCAGCAGCGGCACACCGACCTCCCGGCCGATAATCCCCGCCGCCCCCTCGGTGCCGAAATTGCAGTGCGGCATGAAAAGACCCGTTACGTCGTGCTTGCGGAAATGGGCGATGGCGGCGGCCGCCTGGGCCTGGTTCCGAATCATGCCGTCCTCGATCACGCTGTCCAAATCGACGGTGGTGATGCCCCAGGCCCGTAACGCGCCCCGCAACTGCTCTTTCCAGCGCATGGCGTCCTTGTGACTGAAAACAAATTTACCGATTGGGCAGAGCCCCAGGACGGGTTTAGGGGGTGTGATGGTGGATAGGTTCATTCTGTTTTTTCCTTTCAGGGTTTAATGTCAAAAGCGCCAGCGCTTGCCCGACCAGGTGTTCGCCGGATGCTGCCGTGAAGAGGCTCAGGTTCGCTTCGTAGCCAACCGCCTCCGGCGTGGTGATGTAACCTTGAAGCTCGCCATTGGCCAGGCTGGTGACGAAGGTTCGGGCGCCCGCACGCTGCTTAAGGCTCAAAGCGTATTCCACAAAACACTCACCGGGGAAAGCGACCAAAAAGGTGTCGCCCACGCGCAAGACTTGCACCTCGGCGTGCTGGTGCGACGCTTGCACCGGTAGCAACCGGCCGTCCGCTTGAGCCCGGGCGAGTGTGATCGCCTCCTCCGCGCCAAACACCGCGCACTCGGCTGTGCGCACCGCGCCATGCCCCGCCGCGTCGCGCTTCAGTCGCTGGACCGTTTCACGCGCCGCGCTCAATTCGGCTTCTGCCGCGGTAACCGACGGAAAACGTCGCAAGGGCAGCGACACAGACGCGTGCGTCCCGCCCACCGCGATACCAAACGAGAAGTGCTCGTCCCGCAACGCGCCTAGCGCCTCCACCACAAAGCCGCCCAGCCGACACCCCAGGCGCTCCGCCTCGGCAAACGTCTGCGCCTTGACATGATAACGCGGACTCAGATTGCCGCACGGGCCGTTGTGGTAGACCACCTCAACGCCCGGGAAGGCCTGCTGGATCGACTGGCGCGTGTAGGCGGGAAAATCCGACGACACCAGGGTTGAGTCCTCGTGCAGCACGGTCGGATGCATGGAATAGAACAGTTGTACCGCCAGCATGGACTTGTCCCCTGCCCGCCGCACCGCCACAATCCCGGCCTCCGGGTCGCGGGCGGCCCCGGGCGAGAGCCGGTTGCAGCCCACGCCATCGACATGTGCCGAGGTGATCGCCACCTCGGCCGGCACACACGCCCGGACGGCCCGGTACGCGGCATCGACAATGCCTTGCACCAGCCGTTCCCTGTAGCCCGGATCAGGCTCCGGGACCATGGGGTCGCCTGTCATCGCCAGCACCGAACAGGTGACAGGCGCCGAATGCGTGTGGGTTGCCGAGATCATGATGTGTTCCGGCAGTACGGCGACACACTCCCGGATGCGGCGCCGGCTTTCCTCCACCAGCGTGCTATCGACGTAGAGCACATCCACCGCCACCGCGAGCGTGCGGTTCTGTCCATCATCCAGACACAGGGCCGTGGCAAACAGCGGATCATGAATGCCCGTGGACATCCGCGCCACGTGCGGATAGCCCCACAGGAACATCGAGCGGGTTGGGGAGACATCGCTCTTTGCCGTGCCTGCTTTAAGCATAATCCTCCAAAGGCTGAACAACCTCGGTCGAACTCAATTCCTGACTGCGCAACGCGGCTGTGAAGAGCAGGTGGCTGACCGCGGCTTCCTCCGGGGTGACACAGCCGGCAAACCGGCTGATCGGCGCCTTGTGGACCAGTTCATACAGGAACCCGGCCCACATCTGCAGGATGGAGTCGGAAAAACCCGCCTCGAAAATGTGGCCGGTCAATGAGGTGAAGGCCATCTCGTGCCCCATGTCAATCACCTGCCAGGCCTGCCGGCCGCCCGTGTACTCCATGATTTCCAACGTGTTGATCTGCTTGCTGCTCCAGCGGGCCGAACCCTTCATGCCCAGAATCTCCAGATACCAGGTGTTCGTTTGTCCCGGGGCGATGCGCTGGGTCTTGATCGTCAGTGGAAACTCGCTGCCGTCACGATCCGCCGCGGCACATAATAACGTCGCGTTGTCCCACGTCTCACAGGGGGCTTGGCCGCCCTTGCCGTCGGGACGTTCGGGCACGAGGTTGGAGAGTACCGCGCGAACATTCTTCGGAAGCCAGCCGGCCCGGAAGGGCATGTGGCAGGCGTGCATGCCCAAATCGCCCATGCACCCGTATTCGCCGTTGAACTTGAGCAGCCGTTTCCAGTTGATCGGCTTGTTGGCGTCCATGTCGCTGGAGTGCAGGAAGCCGCTGTTGACTTCGATCAGGCGGCCAAAGGCCCCTTGCTCAATCATCGCGCCAATCTGCTGCATGGCGGGAAAGAAGGGCGACTCCGAACTGCACCGCACGAACACCCCGGGATGCCGCCGGATACAGTCCCTAATCTGGCGATTCGCCTCCAGGTCGATCCCGAAGGGTTTTTCCCCCATCAGATGCTTGCCGGCCTTGATCGCCGCGCAGTAGAACTCGGCATGCAGATTGTGCGGCACCGCGATGTAGACCGCTTCAACCTCCGGATTCGCCAACAACGTCTGATACTCACTTGTCACTTGTTTGACAGAAGGGAAGTTCTCGGCGAACCACCGGGTCAGCGACGGATTCATGTCGCACACCGCGACAATCTCCGGCCGCACGTCCATCCCGGGGAGATGACACCAACGCGCGGAGGCGCTGCCGAACTCGCGCCCCATCAGCCCGCAACCGATAATTCCGAATTTGACTGTTCTCATTGTTCTAGCACCCCAACTCCTTCTCGGTCTCGCCAATGGCCTCGTCGATCATATCGAGCCCCTTCATCAGGACCTCGTCCTCCATCACGACCGGCGGGCTCATGCGCAGAATATGCCCGGCGGGAATCCAGGCCAGACCCTTGGCAAAGGCCTTCTGGTAGACCATCTTTCCAGCAATAACCAAAGGTTCCTTGGTCGCCTTGTCCTTGACCAGTTCGATGCCCATCAGGCAGCCCTTGGCGCGCACATCGCCCACGATCTTGTGCTCCGCCTTCATGCGCATCATGCGTTTCAGCGCGATCTCCCCCAGGTGGGCTGAACGCTCGTTCAACTGCTCCTCCTCAATCGCCTCGATACAGGCCAGCGCGGCCGCGCACGCCATGGGATTGCCCCCGTAGCTGGAGGAGGCGGAAATCGCCTCGAAGGACTCTTTGTGCGGCTCGCGCACGGCCACGCAGGTGACAGGGAAACCGTTGCCAAAACCCTTGCCCAGCGTGACGATATCGGGCACCACACCCCAGTGCTCCATGCACAGCCACTTGCCCGTGCGCGACATGCTGGTGAGCACTTCGTCAATCATCAGAAGAATCTTGTGCTTGTCGCAGAGCTTGCGCAGTTTCGGGAAGAAGTCGTCCGGAGGCATCACCGACCCGCCCCAGCCCTGGATCGGCTCGAGCACAAACCCCGCCACCTGGCCGCAGGTGCCCTTGTCCAGATACTCCTCGTAAAACTCAATGTACTTGTCGGTGTCAATCGTCCCGTCTGGCTTGGTCCATATCGGGCGATAGACATCCGGACGCGGCACCATGTGGGCGCCGGGCATGCGCGCGGGACCGTAGACCTTGGATCGGATATGTCCGAGCGAAACGCCGCCGTAGGTCTTGCCGTGATAATCGTTGAAGCAGGAGATCATCTCGTGCTGCTTGGTGGCCGCGCGCATCACACGCTGGCCCGCTTCCACGGCGGTGGTGCCGGAATCGTAGAACTGGAACCCGGTCAGATCGCCGGGAAGGATCTCGGCCAGCTTCTCCACCAGCCTGGTCTTGATGGGCGTGGTGAAGTCGTGGATGTTCATCATCTGGGCGGCGGCCTTCTGGACCGCTTCAGTCACTTTGGGATGGCAATGGCCCAGCGTCGTCACGTAGATTCCGGACGAGAAGTCGATATACTCATTGCCGTCAACATCCTTCAGGACGCAGCCGTGGCCGGACTCGAACGTCACAGGGAAGAGTTTCACCTGACTGCTCAGGCCCTTGAAATACTTCGTGCAGCGATCATGCCACTGCTTGGATTGAGGTCCCGGGGGCGTGACAACGATGTGGGGTATTTTTTTAAGATCAACATGCGCCCAATAGTTTGTGTTATTCATCATGACTCCTTTGGTTGGTTTGATTTCCTGGTTATTTCAACTTCAGCCAGCCCGCACAAGGCCAGCAGGGAACTCCGTTCATGGGCATCAGCCTGCGGCCAGAGATCCGCTGGCTCGACGGGTGCGCTCGTTTCCTTTTCGAGCAAGCGGAACGCAGCCCTGGCGCCAGCCGCGTAGCGAACGGGCTCGATCCCCTGGGACAACGCCAGCCGCATCGTTCCGATCAGGCGGTCGTCCCAGGCCAGCTTGCGGCGCGGGTCGCGGATGATCCGCGCTACCTGATCACGCAGATACGGATTTACCATCCGCACCAGCAGATCGTCGGCATACGCTTCAATTCCTTTTTCAGTGAAGAGCTCATCCACGCCGGCATATTTGCGGATTAATGCCCTGCCGGACTCTTCGATAAAGGCATCACGGCAGATAGCGATCAGTTGCGGGTCGCGGGTAGCGTCCGACATGAAGCGCATGCCCTGTTCATTCGCCAGATACCCCAGCAGCGCATGTGTGGCGTTATGACCGTACAGCTTAGCCTCTTCGAAGGGTAGCAGATCCGGCTTTTCCACAAAGACGCCGATGCCGCGAACAAACCCGGGAAGGGTGATCTTCGTGATCAGAATACGATTAAAGGCCTCCACCAAGAAGGCGCGTTCAGCGCCGGGCGTCATACGCGCCAGGCCGTCCCGCCGGATCTGCTCCGCATCCACAACCACACCACTCATCTTGCCCACCACGGTGTTCAGGAGCTGGAACCGGGCGGAGTAGTCGGCGCCGACCTTGACGCGCAGGAGCGCGTCGAGAACCTCTGCCGCATGGTTGTTGTTTTCCGCCGTGTAGAGCACCGCCGACGGCAGTGAGTCATCGCCAAGCTTGCGGACAACAGCCTCTGCCAACAGGCTGACGACCGGGGCCTCGCCCCGGTCGTAGAACGCGACACTGGGCAGGGCGGTCGCCATCTCCTGCGCCTCTGTCAGGGCGGCAACCAGTTGCCGTCGGTCTTCCGGAACCAGCGGATTGTAAATCTCAACACCCGTCACCTGATGTTGCTCAATACCCCCGGCCGCGGCGATATTCAGCGCAAAGCCCTTGTTGGCCCGCACCGACCGCACAACGTCGGGCATCACCTCAGCGACCACGAGACGCTTGAAGTTTCCCGAGCGCGCCCCTTCGTACAGAAAGAGCCCGCTCTGAATGGCGCCCAGGCCAAACCCCACGAATGTATGACCCCTCGTCATTAACTCATCTCTCCCCGCGACCAACGGATCGCACACGCTTCTATGCTTCCGCACAGGCCTGTCTGGACGGCGGCGAACATTGCCGCCCCCCTGGCCGCCGTGTCCGCCGGGCGCGCCGGTGAGACACCCACTCCCGAGGTCTCCTCAACAACCCGCATCCAGAGGTCGCTCTTGGCCGCGCCCCCGACGGCGAGGATCCGGGATGTGGGCGCGACCTCCCCGGCCGCCAGATCGCTCAGCAGCTTCGCGGTGTTCCGTCCGGTCAGCTCCATGACAGCCCGCACGTAATGGCCATGACCAGCCACTTCACGGGAAGGATGAAATTGTATACTCCCATTTTCGCTCACGGCCCGCAGGCCCTCGCAACCGGGGGGGACGCGCTCGGCCAAGGCGAGCAACTCTTCAAAAGAGGACTCAGGAGCATGGTCACGCTGATACCAATCCATGGCGGACGCGCCCGGCGCGTTGAAGGCTATCCTGTAGAAGCGGCCGGGGTCGGTCGCCGGCCCCAGGCAACTCCCGCGCGCAGGCCTGTAGCCGTCCTCGAACCTGAAGCAGACCAGTGAGGTGCCAAAGGATACGCTGACGGGCGCCCAGCGGCCAATTCCGCCGCCGAGTGCGGCAGCGTGGTGATCCAGGGCACCGACGGTGAAGGGCGTCCCTTCAGGGATGCCCAGCCTGGCGGAGCCGCTTTTACTGGTGCCGATGGTCAACGCACCCGGGCGATGCAAATCCGGCAACTGATGCGCCTCCAGCTCCAGAACGTCGAGCATCGTCTGGTTCCACCTGTTCTGCTGCAAATCCCAAAGCCCGGTGAGCGAAGCCGTTCCGGAATCCCCGATGCACGCGCCGGTCAGCAGTAACGAGAAGTAGTCTGAGATCGTCAGGACTCTGGCCGTCCGCCGCCACAGTTCGGGCTCCTGACGCCTGAACCACTCCAGCTTCGCAGGCATCCACTGAGCGCCCATGAGCCCCTGTCCCGAGGCATTCAGAAAAGCGTCCGTGCCTGTCAGCGCGGCAAGGGTGTCAGACAGCGGCGCGGCGCGGAGATCCGGCCATACAATGAGCGGCGTCAGCGGTTTGTCGTGACAGTCCAGCAGAAGAAAGGTGTTGGCCTGCGAGCAGTACGAGACCCCTGTGATAGCCTCCGGGGTGCTTCCGGCCTGGACAAGCGCATCATGGAAAGCAGCCGACACCGTCTCCATAAAGCGCTCCGCAGGCACGGTGCAGCGGCCTTCCGGATCCTCGTCTTTCACAAATGCCCGACGCCCCATACCCAGACACTCACCGCGCTCATTGTAGAGCCCGACCTTGAAATAGGTGGTCCCGAGGTCGAAGCCGACATACAAACCGCTGCTAATAACTCACCCCTTCCCGTTCGCTTCAGCCAGAAAGGCGCCCATAACTAATTTCTTTCGAGGTGCCATAATCGTGACACCTATTCTGCCAGTTTCTCGTTTCCGGCCGGCGGGGAACCAATCCGCCGGGCCCGGATCGTAGCGCCACCGTCTCGAAAGAATTGATCGACTGCGCCCACGTTCCCGCGAACCACCCAGTAGGTGATGTCGCCGACACCGAGATTCTTAGGGTCGCAGAGGTCGCTGACCGTGGTCTGCCACTCATTGTTCGGATTGGACTGCCGCGGACCGACCTGCTCGATCGCCAATTGCTCGATCGTAAAGCCGTGCTTGCCCGTCACCGTGACTGCGTGTGTACACCGTTGCGCGCACACCCGGCCAAAGCGCGAAGCATGAGAAGCTTGACCGAATTCCAAGCCGTTGATGTTGGAACCGAGGTTGATGTTGTCCCCGTCCGTGTGCTCGTAAACCACAATGCCGGTATGATAGCCGGTCACGATCACGTTGCGCAGGATGGTCGGAGCCGCGTTGCCGGTGACCGGCGTAACCAACCCCTTGGTGCCATGGGTCGGCTTAGAGGACTGTACGTTGTAGACGCCGGTGTTGATGAAGACGTTCTCGAGCCGGCACTGTACGGCGTAGGTGAGGTCGATGCCGCTGATGCCCGGGTTGTCGTAGGTTCGCACGTCGAGGTTACGGATGACCACATAGACACCGGAGAACTGCATATAGATACCTTTGGGCGCTTTGCTGGCCGAGATGACTGCGGCACCCGTTGTCTCCAGACTTTTGACGATGGCTCCATGGTTCTGCAAGGGGAAATCCCCGATGGTTCCGAAAACTGGCGCGGGTTCGCTTTCGCCGGCGATTTCCACAGTAATCCAGCTTGGGGTGGGTTTCGACACCGGCGGGATGATGATTCGTCCCTGATAGACGCCGTCGGGGATAAACATCTTGCCGCCCCCGGCCGCGATGACCGCATCCATGCATTTTGAAAACGCGGCGGTGTTGTCCGTCTTGTCGTCCGCCACCGCTCCATAATCGCGGACGTTGAAAAGCGCTGTTTGGGGTGTTGCCTGCGCGGTGAAAACGCTCAGTAACGCGCTTGCTGTCAAGATAAGTGTTTGTTTCATAATATGGGTTCACTATTAGAGGCAAGGTTGGGGTCATTCGGCTTTCACATCGTCTACCAGGGTGAAGACCGGTTCGGCCTGGGTTCCAAAGGCATAGGCACGGATGGCGACAAAAAGCTCCGTGCCTGCGGAAACGCTCTTTGCGGTCACCGCGTGTTTGACCCAGGTCTTGACTGCGGTGTGTTTCAGCTTCCCTGAATCCGCAAGGGACGTGGATTTTCCAGGAGCGCCGGCGAGCAGCAGCAGTTGGAACTCCGCATCTGGAACAGGCGGGCCAGCATTAAAATCCCTCAAGGCGAAGCGGGCCGAAACCGTAACGTCGCCCGCTACCTCCCGTTTGCCGAGCGAGCGATAGAGCAGCGAATAAGGCTTGCTGCGGTGATCGATTTCCAGCATCTGCTGGCCGTCCGCAGCGGCGGGGAGCTGGGGGGCGGCGTAATCCTGACTGACAATCCATGCGGATTCGGTTCCTTCGGCGTGGGTCCAGCCTCCGACCTTGCCGCCGACGGGAAGCTCAACGTAGCCGCCGGATCCCACGCCCGGCAACTCGAAGCCACCGTTTGGCCCGGAGACTTCGGGCACTGCCGCCGCCGAAGTCGCGCCGATCCGGCGGGTCCGGATGTTGGCGCCGCCGGTGCGGACGAATTGATCGACTGCACCCACGTTCCCCACGATGACCCAGTAGTTAATGTCGGCAATCCCCATATTCTGCGGGTCGTTAACATCACTGACGAGTGTCTGCCAAGCGGTCAGGGCAGTCGTTTGTCCCGGCCCCGGTTGTTCTGTGGCCAACTGTTCGATCGAAAAACCATGCCTGCCCGAGACGGTGATGTGATGGGTGTTGCGGTAGGCGCCCACCCGTCCGAAGCGGGAGGCATGGTGGGAGGTGCCAAAGTCGAGTCCATGGATATTGCCCGCGACGACGATGTTATCCCCGTCGGTGTGCTCGTAAACCACAATGCCGGTCTGATAGCCAGTCACCGTCACATTGCGCAGGATGGTGAGAGCCGCGTTGTCGCGGAGGGGCGTGATCAGCCCCTTGGCGCCGTGGGTCGGCTTGGAGGCCTGCACATTGTAGACGCCGGTGTTGATGAAAACATTCTCTAGCCGGCACTGCACGGCTAGAGTGAGGTCGATGCCGCTGATGCCCGGGTTGTCGGAAGTCCGCACGTCGAGGTTGCGGATGACCACATAAACACCGGAGAACCACATATACATACCCCCGGCACTGGCCGAGATGACTGCCGTGCCATTGGTTTCCAGACTCTTGACGATGGTGCCGTGGTTCTGCAAGGGGAAATCCCCGATGGTTCCGAAAACTGGCGCGGGTTCGCTTTCGCCGACGATCTCCACGGTGATCCAGCTCGGGGTGGGTTTCGATACCGGCGGGATGATGATTCGTCCCTGATAGACGCCGTCGGGGATAAACATCTTGCCGCCCCCGGCGGCGATGAGCGCGTTCAGACATTTGGAAAACGCGGCGGTGTTGTCCGTTTTGTCGTCGCCCACCGCGCCGTAATCGCGGACGTTGAAGGTGCCCGCGTAAACAGTTACACCCTCTGCCAGCAACCCGCCCAACAACGCCAACAAAACAATGCCCTTCTTCAAGTTATGCTCTCCTGTATTTGGTTTTTATGTTATGGATTTAATGTGCTGGAAAGAACGCCGGGATAGGTATCTCCCGAGGCGGTTCCGCGGCGGCGGAGCCCCCCCAGAAAGGTGACGACAGAAAGCAAGGCGAAACGGTAGCCGAGTGATGGAGTGCTCATTCCATTTCCTCAATCGCCTCGAGCACGAGGGGAACCGTTTGTCGCCAGTCTGGCGGGATGTCTTCGCTGATCATGAGGCAGGAACGGGTATTCCCGGCGGCGAGCTGGATTCTGCGAATGTTTGCACCGAGGCATTTCGGGTTGTGGTAAAGTCCGAGGTTCGGATGAATCCACAGGAATTTATCCGGCCAACGGTCCCTCGCTTCGGCGACGGTCATATCGCCTTCCGGCGCCTCGGTGAAGGAATCAATGCCATCGAAACCCAACCCGCGGATGTCGTCGGCGACGGCCCGGAGCTGCCCGTCGTAATGGACCTGCAGGCGTTTTCCCTGTCTGTCTAGAATTTCAATAATGTCGCGATACAAGGGCACGAGATGACGCCGGTACAGTCCGGGGCCCATGGTCGAAATGGATAGGTTCTCCCAGAGCTTGATATGCTCCGCCGAACTGGTGGCGGCCGCCCGGATCTCCTCCAATTTGATGCCGTTCATGATTTCCAGCAGATCCATCATTTCCGGCAATTCGGTGGCGATGTCGAACGACCATTGTTCAAGCCCGACCCAATCGACCTGCAGCACCATCAGCGGCGTGCGCCCCGTGCCAAGCCCGATGAGCTGCCCTACCGTGATACCGCCATCACCGACCTTCTGCTCCGACGCTTCAAACGCCAAGTTGTCGGTATGGACCTTGACCCCCTCAAGCGCCCGCGCCATGATTCTGTAATCCTGCGGCGTCTTAATGAAATGCTCCTGCAGCCATTCGCCTGCATACCACTCATGCAGTTCGCCCCGGTCGGTCACCAGGCGCACATCCCGCCTGACCACTCCGTTCTCTTCCCGGGTTTCCTCGATCAACTCGAAATTCGGATGCTCATGCCGGACCACGTTGGCGTGGTTGATCTGCCCCAGACCCAGATCAAAGAGACTTTGCCAATCCACATGAGGCCTGTTTTTGACAAACCAGTCATAGACGGCATACACCGGTTTTATGACAGGTCTTCCGGCGGTCGCGTCGTCCAGCCGTTCTCTTATGCTCTTGCTCATGCTCAGGCTCATGCTCATGCTCATGCTTAAAATTTTTAGCAAATAGTCAAACTCCATGCTCCCTGTATTTTGACAAATCCTAACTCCTTCTTGACTCAATTCAAGATTGCGCATGGGGGTGGTCAACAGCGGGTCGAGGGGGGTCTTCCGAGATCTTAGCGGATCTTGAACACCGAGCCGCTCGGCCACCGGATATAGCCGGCGGTGTCGATCTGCGCGGCGTCAGGCGTGCCGTCCTGGTTGGCGTCGTCAGAGACAACCGGAGCGGCGTTGGTCCAGACATTGATGTTATCCAGATAAGTCGAACCCGCTGTTCCAGCCTCCCATTCCACTGCGGCACAATAGGTGAGGTTGGTGTTGATAAACCGCAACTGCTGAATCAACAGCCTGCCATTCTTGAAAACAGCCGCTTTCTTGGTGTTGTAGTTCAGATTCACGGTGATCCGCGGCCAATCGGATGTCGCCACAGTCGCCACCGCAACACCCAGGACATCAGTGGAACACACATGGAAGCCCGGCTGAGCCGCATCCCACACCGTCACATACCCGTTGGTGTTGATGAACACCAGCGCCGTCAGGTTGGTGAACCGGGGGACATAGACCTGGGATTCATCAATACGGCCAGACTCGCGGTAGTACCAGTCCACCCAGATATTCGACGAGGCCGCGGGCGCCAGGGAATTCGACAGCACCGTGTTCAGGGGCATCACCACCGCCTGATAGCCCTGCGTGTAGACCGTCCCCTGCACGTAGACCGTCCCCTGCACCACGACGCTCGCATCCGATGCATTCCAGCCGAAATGCCCCATCTGCGCCATCGCAGCGGGAGGATTGGTCGAATACCGCTCAAAATCATCACTGAACGGCGGCGTCTGGGCCACAACCTGACTCCAGAACGACGAATCTATCGTCAACCTGCCGGTATAGGTGACCCCGTTCACCACAAAAGACGTCGCATTGTACACCTGCACGGTCGCGTTATTACCCAAAACCAGCGTCCCCAGGTTCACCGTGCCATTGCTCACCACCAGCAGGCCATTGTTCGTCGTGCTGCTGATTACCAGGTTCGAACATCCTGAAAGGAACGAGTGCGATCCCGTCCCTGTCGTCACGATAAGGCCGCCCGAGACGGTCGTATTCGTCGCAACCAGGGTCATGTTGCTGAGAGTCAACCCACTACTGGTGGATCCATTCGAAACAATGATCGTGTCCCCGGCCACCGCCGCCGCTTTGGCCAGGTCGAGGGTCGTGTAATCTTCAGGCACACGACGACGCGCCGTATACGTGAACACCCCCTGGACGCTCAGGTTGGCCTGGATATTCGTGACCGTGTGGTTGGTCGTCGTCAGGCACCCGCCAAAGGTCGCCGCCAGCGTCCCGTTGTTCGTCAGCGCCGTCACGCCATAAAATTGTTCAGGCATCAACGTGAACGTCACCGATTCGCCCGGATACACCTCGTTCGTTGAGGCCGTGATCGTCCCCCCCACTCCACCATTCGGCCCGCCAACTGTCACCACAGACATTGAATTCGTATACTTGTGCGAGTACTGCGCCTCGATCCCGCCACTGTTCGTGATGGCTGGCCACGTGTAGGCTCCGTTCGCCGTCCCCCATCCCGAATAAGCGTTGGTCGCCAGCAACGTCCCGTTGGTCAAAAGTCCTGAAATGAAATAATGACTGTTGGTTGCCTGGAATGTAAACGTCCGCGATTCCCCTGGGTAGAAGTTGGTCAAGGCGGGCGTGATGCTCCCATAGACCGAGTTACTCGCCGTGATCACCGGCATCTGCGCAAAGGCCACCGTCACCGTCGCATCGGCCAGGGTATTGGCAAAGTCGTAACTGGCGCTGCCGGTGTTCTTGCCCGTAAACGCTCCCACGCTCACCCCGTTGATCAGCAAATTCGTCGCGTAGTACCCGCTGGTGGCGGCCCAATGCAGGGTGGTTGAGCCCATCGTCCACGGCACATCGAAAGAAAAAGGATTGGAAGCGGAAGCGGGCTGGGTCAACGCCCCTCCCCCGAGGCCCCCGCTCGTGATATTCGTCTCCACCGCGGTGATCGTCAACCGCCGGGCCGTGCTCATATTCCCATAGGTCTGGAACTCCTGCAAGTCCGGCACGCCGTCGTTGTCCACATCCGCCGTGTAATTGGTCGGCTCATACTGGACAGAGACCTCATCGAAAAATGAGGTCACAGACGATCCGCCCGCCAGCTCGAAGAAACTGCCCTGGGTTAGATTCGTGTTGATGAACCGCACCTGTTGCAGGAGCAGGTGTTGATTGAGGAAAACCGCGGCGGTCTTGTTGCTGAAGTTGGCGCAAACCGTGAAGCGCATCCAGGCATTCGTGTTGAAGTTCGTTGTGCTGGTCATCCAATAGTCGTTGCTGCACACCAGCCACGCATTGCTTACCGGATGCCACACCACCGGATACCCGTTCGTCTCGACAAACAGTTGCACCGTCATATTGCTATTCACATCGCCGGAAGTAACCTTGTTGGCAGGCATGGCCATGGAATTGGTCGCGTAAAAATCATACCAGACATTCGACCCGCTGTCAGACGCCACCAAGTTGGAGACAATCGCGCTCGGCGGGACCATCACGGAATTGGTCCCCTGATAGCACACGGCATTGGTGACCACCACCGTGTTGGTGGACGTGACCCAACCGTTTGTGCCGTTGATGGACATCCCGGCGGGATAAATCTCAAATCCATCATAAAACGGTGTTCCGGAAGCCGCCAGTCTCTCCGGCGATGCCAGCAATAGCCCCGCAAAGGCCATCGTCGCGATGCTTTTTGTTATGTTCATATCTTTCCCCCGTGGCTTGAAAAGATCTAGTGAAACATGATCATCGTGCCAGGCAACCGCTTCGTCAGTACGACCGAGCCACCCATGACACTGGCCATCCAATCAGAGGGCAGTTGGAGGGTGGTGCTGAGCGACCCGCTAGTCCCGCCTGAGGCTAAGGATAAATTGTAAGAGGAGGCGCTTCTACTGACGAGAAGATTGCTGCTGGCGGAGTCAAAAAAAAGCGTTGAGCCAGACAGGAGAGTCATTGTTTCCGTCACCAGAGGGCAACTCGCTTTGAGCCCCTCATTGTTTGTGGTGACCATAATCGTTCCTGCGTTGGTAACCGCCCCATACACGGTTCCTGTTCCGCCCAGCGTCCCGTCCGTCGCCACCGTCACGGCGTTGCTGATGGAACCGTTGACCAGCAACGTCCCGTTGCTGACCGTCGTGCCGCCCGTGTAGGTGTTCGTGCCGTTGAGCTTCAGAGTGCCGGCGCCGTCCTTGGTCAGACTGAAGCCGGCCCCGGAGATGGCGCCGCCAATCGTGAGTGTGTTGACAGCAACAGTGATCGTTGGACTAGCCGTCAGCGCTACACCGTTCGTGCCAAAGTTGAGGGCGCTGCTGCCGGCGAAGGCGAAGCTGCCGCCGATGCTGTAGGAGCCACTCCCTATTCCCAAGGTCATCGAGGACCCGCTGGTGTTGTTGATCGTGCCGCCGTTGATGGTGAATAATTTCCCGGTGGCTAAGAAATTCAGTGCATTCGAAGAAGCGGCAGTGGCAAAATTGAGGTTACCGGTTTTCAGCGTGTAAGGCGCTTGGGTCGCAGGATAAGCTGCTGCCCGGAAATTCACCGTGCCGCTCGTCATGTCCTGAGTAATCGAGCCGGTGGTGTAGTTGTAACCGACTGACGTGACAAAATTAATCGTTCCGCCGCCTTTCAGGGTGATCTTAGCGTTGCCCATGTTGAGGCCTCCACCAGTAACAGCCGCCCCCTCGTTAAAGGTCGAACCCGCCGCGACCGTCCACGTTTGCGCACTATTCAGGTATAAGTTCCCACTTCCCGTAAAGCTAATGGTCGCGTTGGTGGCGTTAATCAGAAGACCAAGTAAATTCTTGGTGACATCAGCATTGTTGGTGAACGTGTTGCCAGAAAAATCCGTAGCGCTAGCGCCAATGGTTAATTGTTCGCCATCATTAAGCGCGCCGACGGCTGCCGTGCCCGCGCTGGAGGTGCTCCACAAATTACTACTGATGTTGTAAACTCCCGAAGCCGATCCAAACCCCGGATCCGTGCCGTTAACATCGAAATATTTCACCGTGCCATTCGCCTGCGCGAGTTGCGCCGGCACGATGAACGCGGCGATGGCGAGGAAAATCGCGACGAGCGGCGCGGACCGCCGGATCATCCCGACCCGTACGATACCGACGGAACCCAAGAGAGAACTGAACAATGAATATTTCATACTTGTGTTTATCTTCATGGCTGCCCCCTGTGTATTTCTATTCATGACACGATTTTCTCCATAGTCTTCTAACTCTTGATCTATTATCCCCCCCCCCCTAATCACATGCAACAGGATATTTCGTACTACATAAGTCCGTTTTTTCAATCGGATGTATTAACCTGAAAAGAGCAGTTGAGCTGAGAGCATGAGAGGGGCAAGAATGGCTATTGAAGTTTTTCCTCATCAATCTTCCGCGCTCCCATACATGCGGGATAACCGGAGCACCCCCAGAACTCCTGCCCGGCATGCTTCCCCGCCCTGGCCTTCCGCTTATGCATGGGTTTGCCGCACTCGGGACAACCGGGCGCGTTCTCATGAATAGCACGTTCGGTCGCCCGGACGACCGTGAGCTTCTCACGAAATCCACCGGTCTTGGCAAATCTGTTCCCCTGCGCCTGGAGCTGGTGCGTAAGCATGTTGACGGTTCGACTGATAAGGATAAGGAGCGCATTGGCAACAACCGTGTCATCGTCGGCATCCAGCCACTGCGAGAACCTCCTTTTCTGCACCAGGATATGGGCGCAGGAATCATGAGCGACATCGTCCGAGTACTCTGGCCTGTCGAGTCGCAGACTGAAAACTGCTTTGGCTTCGACCGAGTCCCGTTTCCAAGGCAACACATCCCGCCGTAGCAGCCAGGTTTCGTAGTCGCCGCGCAACTCGCACAAGCTCGCCCTGGCGACATCGGTGAGCTTCATTTCGGTCTCCTTCGAGGTGGCGGTGCGCTCGGAACCCTCGATGATGTTTTCCTTGCCCGATCTGGCCGCCTGAACCATCTGGTCGACCTGGCGGCCACAGGGATCATTCCGGCGGTTCAGGAACTTCTCGCAAAACCGGTAGTTGGCAAGTTGAATAATGCTGGCCATCACGAAGGAATCCAGCCAACGATAGCCTCCAGATTTATCAAAGTTCATGCGCGTGCCTTTTCATGCCCTCGAGGGGGACCGATAACCGTCGCCAGCCATCGATGGCTATCGACCTACTATTAGTTTTTGTGTAGCACGCTTTAGCTATGAGCGCAAGTTCCGCCTTCACCGGCCCCAAGCGGCTGGGCTCTCGCGAAACTCGGCACCAAGTTGATGCCGGAGTCGGCGGCCTAGCCTCTATCTGGAATCTTGGCGTCGATACGCCACCATTCAAACCGCAGGAGTTCTTTGCCTTTGCCATTGAAGACAAAACACAGATCCCGGGTCCCCGCAGGACTTATCAGCCGGGTCGTTACAGTGCGATAAGCGTTCCAGCCCCCGGTATCAGGCACGACCACGGAACCCAGCAGATTTCCGTCAGCTGTGCCCTCCCGTATTTCGATTGTACTGCCTCCAGGAGCAGCCGATGCTACGCAAAAACTCAAGGACGGGTCTTTGGCCATATTCAAAACCTTTGGGAAACTCAGCCACGCACGATTCGTGATGCCCCGAATCTCAAATCCATCCGGCGTCTCATGTTTCACAAGCCCATCACTGCCTGCGAAATACCACTCGGCTTCGATACGGGGCCAGGATGGATCATACTGACCAACACCGATGGAGGATTTCGCAATAAACTCGTCGGTGACGATGTCTCCATTCACCTTGTAATGGGCATAGGTGATCCGGGTCTCGCGATAGAACGGATCTTTCCAATCCACACGTGTGCCATAGACATGGTACGTCTGATTATTCCACATGAAGAAACTGCCATGGTCCGCATAGAGCGTTGTGTATCGCCCCCTGGACACATAGGGGCCGTAGACGTTGTCAGAGGTGGCGTACCGGCCTTCATGAGAATTGAGGTAGTAGATGCCGTTGTGTTTGTGTAGCGCGGGCGCATCATTCTTCCAGCCATTCAGGATCACGATCTTCCGTGGCGTCTCGGCCAGAGACATCATGTCTTCATTGAGTTTGGCGATGTAATAATCCTGATTGGCAACCGTGTAGCCCCACACGATGTAGGGGGTCCGCGCCGTGTCATCGTCCATGAATATGCCGGCATCATAGTTTGCCGTGGGTGTGAGAGTGGCCGGGAGAAGAGGCTTTTTCAGGACGTCAACATAAGGACCCTCGGGCTTGTCACTGACGGCCACCCCCATCTGTTTCTGCTGTTGCGAGAAATAGAAATAGTACTTGCCATTCCGAGTCGCGCCGTCCGGCGCATAACATTCGTGCCAGGGGCCAATGTACGTATCCTCCGGCTTGAGAACAAACTCCTTCTTCCAATTAACCAAGTCAGACGAGGAAAAAAGCTGCCAGTCGACCATCTTGTAGATGCGCTCGTTCTTGCCGAAATCGTGACTTGAAAACAAGTAGGCCTTGTTGTTGAAGATGCGGACGTGCGGATCGCAGACCCCTTGGTTTGGAATGATCGGGTTTGCCGCCATAACATTCCCTCCCATTACCAGCAGCGCGAAGCACACGGCAACCTGTGTTCTGTTCCTCATATGTTTACTCATTTGATTGTCCCGTCCTGTCGCTTTCGCTCATCACTCTTCGATCACTCGCACTCTCGTCGAGCCAACGGCACGGAACCCCGCGAAGTAGTTTTCCGTTGTTGCGCCGGTGAAGAAGATTGTGTAGGTGCCATCTCCCTCGTCGATCATTTGGTGGGGGCAACGCACAGCCCACTGACCCTTCCACCAACCCTTCTGCCCTTTCGGCAGGCCCTCGTCGATTTTCACTACTTGTCCGTGTTCCTTGGGCCAGTTGATTCCGTCTTCCGACCAACAGAAGCCAAAAACATTAGGCTCGGGATATTGGGCGGTTTCCGGGGCAAGGAAATCAAAGACCGCCACCCAGTAATCCTTACCCGTTTTGGGTCCACGGATTCGCAACGGCATGGGGTTTTCATTAAAGCCGCCAGGCGCAATCAGAGGAGCTGAGCGGAAAGGAGTCGCATTAGTGAAGGGACCCAAGGGTGTGGGGCCAAAGGTTGGAGCCACCCACCAATGCCCCGGCCTTTGGGTGGCATCGCTCCCCTTGGGCCATGTGTCCGTCGCGCTCCACACCCAGCCAGCATCGTAGTTCATATCACCACGACCCGTGGAGTGGCCACCGTCACATCCCATGAAGACTGCCCAGTTCCCATCGGCGAGTTGATAGGGTGGCGACGGCTGATCGGAAAGAGTGCCTGCGGGATAGCTCACTCCCGGCACGAAGAGTTCCTGCCCTGGAAAGTCGAAGGGACCGCGGATACCCTTCATTCCAGACGTCTTGGAGGGGGCGGCCGCAATGACGCCATTGGGCTGCCAGGTATCGATTTTGCAGGGATACCGGCCGTAATAGAGGTACCAGCGGTTCTGCTTCTGGTTAAAGAAGGGAGTCGCCGCACAGAACAGTTGATAATTTCCATCCTTGTCCTTGTAGGTCGGTTGTTCCACGCGAACGCGATGCCAGTTGGTGTGGCCGTCGCCAACCCAATGATCCAAGGAGGAGGAACCCCATCCGAGTGTTGGCATGGCTGTGGCGAAGAAGTGGTATTCGGTCTTGCCGTGAATCTTCACCTTCGCCGTACTGCCGCCCTCGAAGCCGCCGGGAAATTGCTCTACACCCGGTGTCGTTGAGCCTATATTAGGATAAGGTAGCGTTTTGATCACTTCAAGCCGCAATGTTGCCGCCGGACATGCAGACTCCAACGCAATGAGCACGGACAATTGCATCACCGCCGGAGTTATGACGAAACCCATGAAAATTTTTCTCAATCCCTTCTTCATCGCTTGCACCTGCACCTTTTCTTCTGTTTTTGATTTTTTATTGCCCGACAAAGGTTATTTCAAGGATAACTCAGTCGCCCCATATTGATAATGCACATAGTCGAAATCGGCTGAACCGCCGTTTGCGCCATAGCTGAAGATGGAGATACGCGCGCCCTTCCAGCAACCGTACCCGAGCCGAACCTTCGCGCCGGTATCGACAAATGTTTTGCCATCGAGGCTGTAATAAAGCTCCCCAACATTGCCTTTGTACACGCCACGGAACCAGATTTTGTTATCGGTCAAAGTCGGCCCTCCCCCAAAAAGCTTCCCTCGGCAGCCGGGGCATAGTTTCGGCCAAAGGTTATTTTCAAGTGAAGGTACTCTGTCGCCGTTATGCCATAGGACCTTGCGAACACCATCCGTCTGATCCACTCCAATAAATCCAAACTGATTACCGCTCATGAAGGCAAAGCCGGCGCGCTGGCCATTATTCATGCGGGTTGCATCCATCTTGACCTCAACAACTCCGCAATCATCCCAGATTTTCTGAGTCAGCGTGTTGCGCGCATTGTCGAGATAATCGGCGGGCTGCGCCTTGAGACGTAACCAACCTGACCGCTCCGTCAGTGACCATGCCTCCGGCACCGGATTATGGTTCCACTGCCATATGGGAGAAAGCTTCTTATCCGTAAACTCATCACTGCTTTGTGGATGATTCACCGGATACACCTTGCCGACATTCGGCTTCTTCCACGCATCCACAGGCTTGCCCTTGTCGCCAAAAACCGGCCAACCATCGTCACCCCAGGTAACCGGATTCATATAACAGATACGACCCAGATGGCCGGTTAATTTGTAGCCGATAAACCACGATTCACCACTATCCAGTTCCACGATCCCGCCTTGGTGCGGGCTATTTTGAGGGAGTACCATTTTCCTCTCATACGGACCATATATATCCTTGGAACGTAGCACCGTCTGCCAACCCTCCCCGACGCCGCCTTCTGGCAGCGAAATATAATACCAGCCCTTTCGTTTATACATCTTTGGGCCTTCGGCGACCGGACCGCGGTAGATTTCCTTTCCCTCATCAAGGAGTTTGGCGCCGTCGGGACTCATCTTATGCAAAATCAGCGGACCGGCCCCACACCGGCTGTGCACAAGATAGGCCTGGCCATCTTCATCCCAGAAAGGACAGGGATCTTCCAAGTTACCCATCTTCAGGACGGTCACAGTTTCCGACCAAGGCCCGGCCGGATTTTTGGCATGCCACATGAACAAGCCTTCTCCGGGTGTGCAGACATACACATAAAACTCGCCATCGTGATACCGCAGGGAAGGCGCCCAGGTTCCCTCTCCGTAGCCTTGCATCCGGTCATATTTCGGAGACATGACCAGCTTGTCGAAGATCTGACCGATGACCGACCAGTTGACCAGGTCCTTGGAGTGCAGGATCTGCATTCCCACGAAGCTGAAATCCGATGCGATCAGGTAGAAGTCGTCACCATGGCGCAGGATATCCGGATCGGAGTAGTCTGCCTTGAGCACGGGATTCTTATAGGTCCCATCCCCCTGGTCGCCCCAGGAGAGAACCTTGCTGTTCCCGGTGGTTCCGGGTTGCCCACCAACGCCGGGGATGGCCAGCTCAGCGGCGATGGCATTCATGAGACTGAACCCGAGCAGGGAGGCTGTGAGATAAGCGCGCAGTTTAGTATTATTTCTTTTCATTGTAGTCCTTTTCTTATCACATAGGTTTTCAAAAATTTGATGACTTCACACTCTTCGCCATTCACCGCCGCCGCGGCACACTGCACCGGAGAACGATCACTGCACCACAAACTTAACCGGCCCCAGCAGGCCCGACTCCATCAACGGCGATTCCTTGCTGAAATAATTCCAACTGCAGAAAGTCTGCCTCTTCGAAGGACGCGGCTTGCCTTGTATCAACCAATCCGGAAACTCCGCCAGCATCCGCCCCACGGCCAACGCCTTGCCATCCTTGCCTGTCCAGTATCCGGGTCGAATCACGTCAGAATACTTGCAATCCTCCTCCTCGAATTCATCCCCGATCAACCGATTGGCCCAGGTATTCGTGATCTCGACCTCAAGCTTATTCTTACCCGACTTGAGTGCCGCTCCCAGAGGAACCCTGAACGGCATATGCCAGGTCACGCCGCAATCGACCCCATTCACCTTCACACGCGCCAGTTCCCTAACCTCGCCCAGGTCCAGCAGAATCGGCCGGCCAGACTTGAGCAGCTCAGCCGGCACTATTACCGTCTTCCGATAAATTGCGGTTCCCGAAAAGTACTTCACTGCCGGCTGATCCAGCGTGGTCCAGGAAACCAGCGCAGGCAGCGTGAGCTTGCGATCAGGCCCGAAAGTCACCTCCCAGGCTCCATCAACCGGCACGGGCGCAGGCGCTGGACCCACCTTGGGCCGCGGAGCAGAAGCCGTTTCCCTGGTCGCCTGACGCAGAACAATGAAGACAGATGTGAACGGAGGGAGCACCAACTCCACCTGGGTGAGTCCATCCTGGATTTTCCATGTTTCCGCCGGACGATGGGTACCGCGCTCGGCATCCCAAAGTTCGGGAATCCGCCCAACACAGCGCAGGAATGCCACATTAACGATCTCGTTTGTTCCCGTGTTCGCGACGAAATAGATGTCAGTATCGCCGTCCCGGCGATGCATGGAGCGAACCTGTGCGTTCATTGCAAAATCCGGAGCCAGTTTCAAGGCGGCCACAGCAGCTTCGTATCTCAGGAAGACCCTCCCCTTCCCAACACTCCGCTCTGGCTCCTTACCCTCGCCCCAGAGTTCTCGTCCGATGGCAGCCACCTCTTCGTCCGCCTTCGGAAAGTCCTGCATGCTCGGTGACCGTTCCGGCTTGCAGCCAATAATACACACCGCCCCCGCCTGCACCAGTTCCTTGACCTTGCGGGCCGTTGCCGGCAGCATCTGCGGTGTGGCTGGCAACTGCAAAAAGGCATAGGAACGCCCGCTGGGCAGCACAATACGTCCGTCTTTGATCATTGCCCCGGCAATGTCCGAAGCCGCGACGGCATCGGCGCGGTACGCGGGAGCACCAGCGCAGTGATCCATCGAGAGAATGTCCGAAACCACCTCGCCACGCTGCAGCAGCGCCTGCGAGCGGCCCAGGTAGGCCAGCCACGCCTTGCCCGGTTCATACCAGGTCTGGTGCCTGTTGAAATGCGTCCCCCACCACCCCATGCTCATCCCCGGCTTGATAGGATCGGCCAGGGGCTGATGAACCCAGGCATGGAGGAAAAGCTGATTGACGCCGAAGGACCATACCCCATCGCCCGCGACCTTGAGTCCACCCGGCGTCTCGCACCAATTGGCATCAAGAGGCCTCGCCGTAAAGGCTTCCGCCCCGATCACGCGCGCCCCCGCCGCCTGGGCCGGCCCCACGATATTTACGCCGACACCTCCGTCACCGGGATTCCAGAATTCAGCCATGGTCATATCCGGCACCGCCGCCGCTTCGAGCGTATTGAACGGCCCGCCGTACGGCTCAAGGTACATCTGCACCCCCAGCGCATTCATGATCGCCCTGCCCTGCCTGAAATTGTTCTGCACGAACAAGTCCGAAATGGTGGTATTGAAATCCCAGGCAAACCTCTCTGTCAGATCAACGCTGCCAATCACCTTCTTATCCAGTGTGGGCAACCACGGAACGGGATCATACCCCCGCCTCTTCGCAAACTCCTCCCTGAAACCCTCGGTCCAGTTCAAACCACCCGCCTCATAACTGTCCAGCGTCACGTGCCGTAGTGACCTGCCCAGCAACCGACCGAGATGATTCTTCAGCGGCTGAACCACCTGCTCAAAATGAAACTTGGAGTCCGCAGCGCTCAACTTGTCGCATTCCAGAGTTTTGACATCCTCAGGTGCCGGAAAGCACCCAGCCCCCGTCGTCGTATATCCAAACCGATACACCAGCCATGCCCCCGCCGGTGCCTCCCACTTCAACATGCCGTCGGGCGCCATCTTCCCCGACAGATCCACCACGTTCTTCGGATCCGCCACCGCGCCATCAGAAATCGCGACTACCGCAATCTCCCGGTAAAAATTCAGCCTCGCCATGGGCGCGGGCAAAATGCTCGAAAACGCCTTGCCGCCGGTCACCGGGGTCACCGTCCAAATTACAGTCTTCATCGACTTTTCCGGCGTGATCCACGGTCCGCCAGTCGCAGAATAGCCGACGCAATTGTGCATTCCCAGGTTCAGGCCCAGCCGGTCGGCCTCGGCCGCCGCATGCTTCACAAGCCCCCACCAGGCCGTCCCGCGATATTCGTTCTCAGGCCACGGCGTGTTCTTCGGGGCAGGGCCGACCTGCGAGCTCGTGCTCAGATTGAAAATAGTGGCCCCGCCGATCCCCGCAGACTTCATCGCCTCCAGGTCGCGGGTAATCCCGTCCCTGCTGATGTTGTGCCCCATCCAGTGCCACCACACCATGGGACGCGCCGCGGACGGCGGATTCAGAAACTCTTCATCGAGGGATGCCGCCCGCGCCATTCCAACCAGCGCGCAAAACGCGAGAACTGCCATCACCATTCGTTTCAGCCATGTCTGTTCTTTCATATGCTATATCTCCTTCTCCTGCCACAAATTCTCGATTTCCTCCAGCGTCTTACCCTTGGTCTCAGGAACACAGCGCCAGGCATACACCGCCTGCGCCAGCGACATGACGGCCAGGAACATGAACGTCATCTCCTTGCCCAACTTATGAAAAGCCCACGGGAAAAAAAGCACGACAACGGCATTGGCAATCCATTGAACCAGAACCGGCACGATCATGGCCTCACCCCGCACCCGGTTGGGAAAGATCTCCGGAACCAGCGTCCAGAACACCGGTCCGATACAGGCGGAAAAAATGGCGATATAGGATAAGATCAGAACCAGCACGAGCGCCCCTTCGAACTTCCCAATGACGACCACAAACGCCAGCAGCGACAGCACCACGAACATCCCGATGGAGCCGACAATATACAGTGATTTTCGGCCATACCGATCAATGGTCCACAGTGCCACCATTGTGAACAGAAAGAAACAAACCCCGATCCCGAACGTGGAAAACAAAGCGGCATCCATCTTGAAACCGGCCGATTTGAAAATCACAGGGGCATAATCAACAATCGTATTGATCCCTGAGAAGTGAACCAGGATAGCCAGAAAAAAGCCAACCGTAAGGGGGCGCCTCAACCCGGGCGCCTTCAATTCATGCCACGTCACCGGGGGAACCGCCAAACTATCCCTGATCTCATTTAGCTCACGTTCGGCCTCCTCCGCCCCCAGGATCTTACGCAGGATCACCCGGGCTTGAGACTCCTGACCCGATTTATACAAATATCGGGGTGTTTCCGGCGCCCGGAGCAACAAGAAATAAAAGACGACGGCAGGCACCACTCCCGAGATCAGCATCCAGCGCCAATTCCACGGCCCCAGATCTAGAACCAGCCGGTTGAACCAGTCACACGGCCCCGCGTTTCTCAACAGGAAATTCAGGGAAAAGGAACACAACAATCCGGTCACGATTGCCCATTGGTAACAGGCGCACATCCGCCCCCGCTGGGAGGGCGGGGACACTTCGGCGACGTACATCGGCGCCAGGATCGACACCCCGCCTACCGCCACCCCGCCGAGGAAACGGATCGCCAGGAACAGGTTGAAGCTGGTTGCGAGTCCCGAACCGATGGAGGTGAGCGCGAAAAGCACCGCCACCCCCAGTAACGGAAGACGGCGCCCAAGCCGATCCGCCATCACCCCCGCAATCAAGGCGCCCAACGCACAGCCAAACAGCAGGGAACTAAAGGCAATCCCCATGCCAAATTCGCCCAACTTGAAATGTTCAGTCAGATACGGGCCGGCACCGGTGATAATGGCCACATCGAATCCGAAGAGCAGTCCACCCAGTGCTGCCGTCATTCCCAGGAAAAAGACGTAACGGGTATTGATTTGTGCATTCAATGAATCACCTCCTCCTGATGTAACAGAATTATTTTGCCTCAATCACATCAATTTCCGCAACAGAAGCAAACGGTTTTCCCGATTGTTCGCTGAGAGCAACAAATTTCATGTACCTGGCCTTGACCGGATGATCCAGCATGGCCGTCTGCCAGTCTGTTGATTTCGTAAACTGGCCCTTCTTTGCCGGTTCTCCCCATTTATTGCCGTCGTCGCTGAAACAAACCTCGAAATCCTTGACTCTTCCATTTTCCTGGTCCTGTCTCGCGAGATAATTGATTCCGGAAACATTAAGCATGTCATGAAAATCAATCACGATGTTGTGCGGAGACGATGGCACATCCGGATTCCAGCGTGTATGCCAGAAAGTATCGGGCGAGCCATCGATGATATGCCTTGTCTCACCCTCTCCTTTTTCGAAACTGCTGGCCGATACAATTTGCCATTTGATCCGCCTGTCAGGGGGTCCCAAAACCAGGGCGCCGGCAGACGTTTTCATCCCCTCCTTGCCTGCACGCACCTGGATCATCTGCCCTTTTTCAAGTTCAAACGGCGCAGTGTAGGTTTTCCATTCCGAGCCATCCGTGCAATATTCAATTTTCGCACCGGTTGTCTCGCATCTTAATGCAACACGCGCATTCTCGTCGCGTGACCCCAGCACCGGCTTTACGCGGCTTTTTTGCGGCACAGCGCTGCGTCCGGCAGCCGAAGGATCCTTCCGGCCCACTGGTAGAAGACGCATGACATACGAGAACGACTCAGGCTGCGACCATACAATATACGGATCAAGCGGGCGGGGACCACATCCGGACGAGCCGACACCGAGTGTCCTCGAACTCACGCAGAAAACCGTTGAAACACTTTCCGGCAGGTCCACGGTATATTCAATTGGAGTCATGACTTCATCCGTGTAAGGTAGCGCCGCAGCCTGCAACAACCCGCCATCAGCCTGAACAAGCAGGCCCGGAACACCCGAACCTGTCAGAGCCGCCCAGCGGACATCCTCATGTGTCCCGCATTCCATGGGTTTGGCATAAGGCGTCATATTTTCCTTTACCGTGCATGAATACAGGCCGACATCAAAGCCGCGCTTGCGATCCGGATAATTCTCCATCGGCCCGCGTCCAAAAAACGTAAACTGATCCAATTTCTTGTCCAACATCATCCGGACTCCCATCCTGGCCAGTGCAATACGCCGTCCCTGCGGTACCACGCTGTTATCCACAACAACCATGCCATCGCCATTCACCGTATACTGGGCCGAATGCGACACGTTGAATCCGTTCCTGCCGGCCGCCATTGTGACTATTGACACCGTTACCTCTGATGGAGCTTCCTGAACGGCATTGACGGAAACCACTTTCCACGACAACGAGGTCAGCCCGCAGGAAGTCCAGTCACCGTATGCCCACATGTCATCATTGCGATGTGGCGCGCGCCAGAGATGAAGTTTCGGGCCACCCTCAGTCGCAAGGATATTGACCCCGTCACGGACAAGCTGCGAAATCAGGCCGCACGTTTTGTCGAACACCACGGAAAAATTATCGCCACTCACCACAACCTGTCTCTCATCCTGTACCAGTTTTACGGGCTTTGTTTTTTCAGGGGCTGCGGCCGGACTCTCAAACGGAAGCTTAAACTGCGCGGCGGCGACTTCGTAACCCGCCTTTGCCCAGCGCTGGGTTTTCAGCAGGGCAAACGAAACCCGCAGGAAATATTCCACGCCTGGTTTCGGGGTAATAGGCCTGAAGGGAAGGATCAAGGTTTTCCCGGCACCAGGCTCCATGCCGGAAACATCGATTGTGCCTTTGTCAATCACGGCGCCATCCTCGCTCACCGTCCACGCCCCGGCAAATTGATCCAAGCTGATGGACTGGTACTTGTTCCTTATTTTGACCTTTCCCGCCGCAAGGTCATCCGCCTCAATGCCAACCCACTGGTAAGCACGTTTCATCTCCGGAAAATGGGGCTTTGGCGAACGATCGGAAAAGACAACTCCCTTGTGAATGAAATAGTGATCGTTAGGCACCTCGCCAAACCCGCCGCCATAGGCCATGAACTGCCTTTTCGGATCGCGTCCGTTCCAGATTCCCTGGTCCTGCCACTCCCATATTGCGCCGCCCATCAGTCCGGGATACTTGTCAAAAACATCACTGTATTCATCGAGCGATCCCATTGAATTGAACATGGCGTGCGCATACTCGCAGAGGTACCACGGTTTCGTTCGTTTCTCATCCTTGCCGATTCCCTCCATGACACCCGGTGGTGTGTACATCGAACTGTCCACATCGGCCGGATTATCAGGGCCGGTCCCGAACCGCTCGTAATGGGTGGGCCTCGATGTATCGATGGCTTTGACTGCATGAAGAGCCGCAATGAAATTCGACCCTCTGCCAGATTCATTTCCAAGCGACCACATGATAACCGACGGATGATTCTTGAAGTTTTCAACGTTCGCAACATTCCTGTCAACGTGCGCGGCCTCCCATTCCTTCGGATGGGAAAGCGATTCTTTTTCATAGCCATATCCATGCGATTCCACATTCGCCTCTGCATTCAGGTAGATGCCCCACTCGTCGCAAAGTTCGTACCAGCGCGGATCATCTGAATAATGGCACGTACGGACATGGTTGCAGTTGCCCTGTTTCAGGAGTTCCAGGTCTTTCGCCATACGTTCCTCGGAAATGGTGTGACCGGTATCAGGCCAGTTCTCGTGGCGGTTGACGCCCTTCAACTTCACGGGCACACCATTGATGGTAAAAATCCGGCCCTTGATTTCGACTTTCCGGAAACCCGTGCGCGCGGAAAGGATTTCCTGCTTATTGCCGAGTGTAAGGACCGTTGTGTAAAGATTGGGCGTCTCAGCCGTCCACTTCGCCGGGTTTGCAACATTGAACTTGATAACCACAGGTTTTTCCTCGCCTGATGCGAGAGCCGGTACCGAACCGGCACATTCAGCCACCCGTTTGCCGGCAGAATCGTAGACCGAGGCGGCAAGGCCCATTGCCGAAGCAGGCTGATCGCCAGTGTTCTTTACCTTTGCCACGATTTCCACCGAGGCGTCCTTGTACTGCGCATCGAGATCGGTCTTCACAAAGAAATCGCGGATGTGGACCTTCGGCGAGCTCCATAAAGTCACATTCCTGAATATCCCGCTCAATCGCCACATGTCCTGGTCTTCAAGATAACTGCCACAACTGAAACGGTAGACTTCGACGGCAATTAGATTCCTGCCCGGCTTGACGTACTTCGTGATATCGAACTCGGCGGCATTGCGGCTGTTGACGCTGAACCCCACTTTCTGGCCATTGATCCAGACGAAAAATGCCGAGTCCACGCCGTCGAACGTGAGGAACACGCATCGGCCGCTCCAGTCAGCAGGCACCTCGAACTCACGCCGGTAGCTCCCGACGGGGTTTCGTTCATCATAGGCGGTCCAGTTTTTGGGCGGCTC
>Ga0118677_10003134_pt1 | contig 31899 bp, 32 predicted proteins | sample AliMusrvi5mmetaG_FD_86154 | JGI IMG/M metagenome (GOLD analysis project Ga0118677, IMG submission 86154) | reverse complement strand
AGTTGGAAGAAAACAGCCTTTCACTGGGTGATCATTCAGCGGGAGCTCATGGAGTACTTTGGGGACCGGTATGTCCGGCACCTGTCATAAAATATTAACCATTCCCTGCGGGGGTCTGCCTTCCGGCCTACGGCCTCCAGGCAGACCCCCGCAGGGAAACACCAAGGAACCGAGGATGATGAAGAGAATTGACACACTTAATTGAACACTCCCCAGACAACTGCCTGTTCTCTCCATACGACTCACCTTACTCACAAAGGGTTTTCAGTCGGATATTCATTTTAACATTAACCTATTGTATCATGAAAACATATGCTCTCAATATAATTTTTGTCATTGCCCTGTGGCTGACCGCAGGAGTATCCTTCTCCCAGGTTGCCATCACGAACGATGGCAGTTCTCCCGATAATTCAGCGATGCTGGATGTGAAAAGCACCACAAAAGGGGTGCTGCTTCCCCGCCTTACTGATGCTGTAAGAGACGCCATGGCCAATCCTGCTGAAGGACTGATTATCTACAATACAACCACGAAGAATCTCAATTTTTACGGCGACGGAAAATGGTATGAGTTTACTGGCAAGGTTTGTGTGCCTCAACCTTCCACCTCCAATGCAGGTCCGGATCAAACGGTTCCCACTTCGTCAACCACATTGGCCGGAAACACACCTGTTTATGGTACCGGCACCTGGACCATCCTGTCGGGAACAGGTGGTTCCATCGCCAGCATCCATTCCCCCGGAAGCCTTTTTACCGGCACCCTGGGCGTAGCCTACACGTTGCAATGGGCAATTGCAACGCCGTGCAGTACGAGTACCGATGTTGTACTCATCTCGCTGGGGCCCACGTGCTCAAATGGCATAAAGGACGGCACGGAGACCGATGTTGACTGCGGTGGATTATGCGCAACCAAGTGCACCGTCGGACAACATTGCCTGGTGGGCGGTGACTGTCAAAGCGGTACCTGTACGGCCACCGTTTGCCAGACTCCGAGTTGCTCCGATGGCATCCTAAACGGAACGGAAACCGATGTTGACTGCGGCGGTTCCTGTGCCAAATGTGCCGATGGAAAACATTGCCTGGGAGGGAATGACTGTCAAAGCGGGGTATGTTCAGCCACTGTTTGCCAGGCTCCTACCTGTTTCGATGCCGTGAAAAACGGATCAGAAACCGACATTGACTGCGGCGGTGCGTGCGCCAAATGTGCTGATGGAAAACATTGCCTTGTGAACGGGGATTGTCAGAGTGGGATATGTACCGGCACTGTATGCCAGTTGTGATTGCAATTGTTCATGTTACGAATGAGAGACCCCGGTGGATCCTTGAATCGACCCCCGAAATACGGAGATTTTATGTTACGACTTTTTTTTCTATGTACCATGTTCAGCGTGGTTGTTGCATCGTTGCAGGCCCAGGATGTCTATAAGATCAAAGGGTGCCTCGACAACAACAAATACCAGCAGGTTTATCTCTGCGGGATCCTGGGTGATCAAAAAAAGATCATCGATACGGCACTGGTCACCAACGGATGTTTCGACTTCTACCTGAACGGCACAACATCACCGGGCATGTATTCCATCATCCTGGATGTGAAAAAAGACGCCTATATCAGGGTGCTGTTCAACCACGAAAATATTGTTTTCCATTCTGATCTGAACCATTTGCTCGACAGCATGGAGATCACGGAGTCGAAGGAAACCAGGCTGTATTATGAATACTCCAAATTCCTGGGCAGGAGCAGCCGGAAGACCGATCTGCTTACCAAAATCTCAGGGCTTTATATACTTGAGGATAAGTTCTTCAAAGCCTGCCAGGCGGAGATCAGCAATGTTAACCGGCAGAGCGCTGCAGAGCCGGCAAACATGATCGCCCGCTCGCAGGGAACTTTCTTTGCCCGGCTGCTCGCTGCCCAGCAAACCGTGAAGGTTCCGGGCAACCTGGATGAGGGGCAACGAAACAAATATCTCCGGGAGCACTATCTTGACAATATTGACTTTACCTGTACGCCCCTGATGCACACCGATCTCCTGCCCCAGGTCATCAAAAATTACCTGACCTTTTTTGAACAGAAAGACTTCACCCAGACTGAACAGGAAGCGGGTTATATGGCCGGGATAGACCAATTGCTGGCAAAATGCGCGATCAACGGCGAAATGCATGATTTTGTCATCAGGCAATTGCTTGAAATATTCATGTACGGCAACTACGATATCATGGGTGCCTACATTACCGAAAAATACATGTTAACCAATAAATGCGCAGGCGAGCGGGACTCAGGCAATTTTAAAATGTCCATTGAGAACATCCGGCGGGTTTCGGTAGGGAAAACGGCTCCTGAAATGATCCTGAAAGACTCCCTGGGAAAGGAAACCCGTTTGTCGGGATTTACCGATGACTATTTCCTGATTGTTTTCTGGGCGACAACCTGTTCACACTGTATAAAAATGCTTCCCGAATTAAGCAGCATCTATGCAAAGTGCCATGTCAACTCGTTTGAAATATTATGCTATTCGCTTGATGCCGACAGGAAAAAATGGAAAGATTTCCTGGCCGGGGGAAATTATCAGTGGGTCAACTATAATGATTCTCTTGGCTGGAAGAGTAAGGTCGCCCGTGATTTCAACGTAAACGCAACACCCCTCTTTTTCCTGTTGAACAAAGAAAAAAAGATCATCGCGAAACCAACCGACCTGGGTGAGCTTGCAGAAAAGTTGCGGTCGCTGGCTATCTTAAAATAATCCATGTTTCTTTGCCCGTTCACCTGTAATTTTTTCTTTATTAATAGACAGGGCCCGGGGATGGTAAACATAAAAGTACTGCCAATGCCGGGCCTGGATTCCACCCAAATCTTCCCGCCATGGAGTTCTATGATTTTCTTGCAATGTGCTAAACCAATTCCTGTCCCTTTCTAGTCGCCACGGTAATGTGATCGTTTGATTATTTGTCATGCGTCACGAATTCCCTTCAGTGTTAATAAATGTTAAACAATGTGGTACCCCAATATTGAAATGATCGTTAATTACATATATTTGTTGATTGTCTATTTGAATAAAGTCTAAATAAAATTACAAAACATTCATTTTCAATCAACCACAAACACATCACATATGAAAAAGAAATTACTGTTTCTGTTCACGGTTGCCCTTGGGGCGATATTATTCATGCAGAATGCGAAGGCGCAGATATCGGTTAACGTATCCGGCAGTGCGGTTACCACTCCTGCACTTGCAGGAAGTTACCCTTCGCTGGCCAACGCCTTGACAGCGTTAAACGCCATTACTGCTTATCCCACTCCCGGCGCAATTGTTTTGACCTGTGTTGCCGGTGGCTCGGAAACTGCCCCGCCAACAGGGTTGGTAATAGGCAGTACCACACTCAATCCTTTGCTGAGTGCAATCAACACGGTCACAATCAATAAATCGGGTGGCACGGTTACCTTAAATGCCGGCATTGGAACGGCCACTCCTTCGAGTGCCGCCCCCGATGGCATTCTCAGCATCAGGGGTGCTGATTTTATCACTGTCGACGGGCTGACATTAACCGACGGCAATGTTTCAAACCCTGCCACCATGGAATTCGGAATCGGTCTTTTCAAGGCCAACCTTTCAGATGGCGCACAGAATAACACCATTCAGAATTGTACGATCAATGTAAAAACCATCAACAATGCTTTAGGAACCTCCCCCATGATCGAAGGTTCTGTCGGCATACTGGTCATCAACTCAACGGCCACTGCCGCGACGACAGCTTTAACCCCGGTTGCTGCAGCAGGAACGAACTCAGGCAACAGGTTCTACGCCAATACGATAAATGGCGGAAACTACGGAATGGGGCTCATTGGTTTTGCGGGAACTACCCCATTCACCACATGTGATTTCAACAACGACATTGGCGGAAGTTCGCCCGCAACAGGAAACAACATCCTCGACTTTGGCGGAGGCGCAACAACCAACCCGTCAGCAGGCATCAGAACACTGGCTCAATATTCAATCAATGTTTCCAATAACACAGTCAATAATAACACCGGGGCCAATGTAAATCATGCGACAACTTTCAGGGGAATTTACCTGAACACGGCGACAAGTGCCAATGCCACCATTTCAAATAACCATGTAACCCTTAAAACCGGGGCTACCGCGTCGACCTGCACAGCCATTGATAACCAGAGCGGCTCCTCCGGGACTACAAACACCATTTCGATCACCGGCAATACGGTAAGCGGTGCCAATACGAATGCAACAACAGGTGTATGGACGGGAATCAACAATGGCTCTACCGCATCAACCGTTAATGTTGACCTCAATACCATGTCGGGCTTTGACCTGGCGGGTACCGGCACCCATATCATGATCGAGACCGGCTCCCCGACGACAGCTACGGCCAGCGGCAATTCCATTTCCGGCATTACAAGAAGCGGCTTATCAGGATCATGGCGCATTATTAAAACGACCAGTCCCACGAATTTTATAGCCAATAACAACACCATTGACGGAATAAGCTATACTGCCATAGCCTCAACAGGGAGCGTGGACGGGATCTACGGGTTATCCAGTGCTGTAAATGTTACCATAAACGGCAATGTTGTCCGTAATTTTTCCACCCCCTCAACCGGTACACTCAGGGGTATTGTTGAATTTGGTGTTATAGGGTTAAAAACCATTCAGAACAACCAGGTTTACAACTTCTATACAACTTCAGGTGGTGCAGGCGGTGCCTCCTTTACCGGTATTTCCGAATCCACCGGCTCAACAAATGATATCAGCCTCAACCAGGTATATTCATTAAACAGCACAGGCACAACCGGCGGAACCGCCGGATCAATCGTTGGAATATCAATTTCGGGTGGCGCGGCCAACAATGTTTACAGGAACAGAATTTGCGGCATCTCCTCCACGAGCACCAATCCTTCGGTTTCGGGTATTACAGTATCCGGGGGAGCAACCAATACTGTTTATAACAATCTTATCGGCGATTTAAGAGCGCCTGCCGCCAATGCAGCAAATCCTGTGACCGGCATGAACATTTCAGGCGGAACCACCAACAACATTTATTATAATACTGTCAATCTCAATGCCTCAAGCACCGGTGCATTGTTCGGTTCCAGTGCAGTTTCGGTTTCAACGTCGTCCACAGTAACCCTTCGCAACAATATATTTCACAATACATCAACCGCGAATGGCACCGGATTAACAGTCGCTCACCGCAGGTCATCCACCACGCTGACCTCTTATGCAGCAGCTTCGAATAATAATTTATTCTATGCAGGAACTCCGGGTGCTTCCAACCTGATTTTTTATGACGGAACCAACTCTGATCAGACGCTTGTGGCCTATAAAGCACAGGTAGCTTCGCGCGATGCAGCTTCTGTTACCGAAAACCTTATTTCAACGCCTACCTTCTTAAGTGCAACCTGTGGCAATGGAAATTTCCTTCATATAAGTCCTTCGGTACCTACCCAGCTTGAAAGCGGAGGCGCTCCCATTACCGGTATTACAGATGACTATGATGGCGACCTTCGCAATAGTGCCATCCCTGATATCGGTGCCGATGAATTTGCCGGCATTGCCATTGATGTAACGGCTCCTTCCATTGCATCCGTCACGCTGGCAGGCAATTCATGCAACCTTGTCAACCGCACTGTTACAGCTGTATTGAGCGATGCCAGCGGAGTGGACAATGCGGCTTTCAAGCCAAGGATTTATTTCCGCAAAAATGGTGGCGCATATATTTCTGCCGCGGGTTCATTAACTTCCGGAACGATCATTTCGGGCTCCTGGACTTTTACGATCAACTATGCACTGGTGGGTAGTGTTGTCGTGGCGGATGTAGTTGACTACTTTATCGTTGCGCAGGATGTTGCAGGAAATGCAGGCGGCATCCCATCGGGGGGCCTGGTGCTTATCAATGTGAACACGGTTACCACACCGCCGGGAACTCCTTTGACCTATGCGATACTGAACGCTATCGGGGGCAATTATAATGTGGGAGCGGGTCAGGTTTATCCAACTTTAACTGCAGCTGTCAGTTCCTATAACTCCTCCTGTCTTATGGGTCCGGTTACATTCCTGTTAACCGATGCAGCCTACACAGAAGCTGCTGCCCTCACGATCAATGCCAATTCAGATGCAAGCGCTGTAAATACGCTTACCATTAAACCGACACTTGCGAATACTACTGTCGCAGTGACTGGGGGAAGTACCACTGCCATATTTACCTTAAACGGTTCAGATTATGTAATCATTGACGGATCGACCGGGAACACGGTGAATGCATGCTGTTCAACCCCCGCTTCAAGAGACCTGACCATCACAAATTCAAACGCAGGAACAACGAGCGCAGTGGTATGGCTTCAAACCAACGGCAGCGACGGGGCCACAAACAATACGGTCAAGAATTGCAACCTGGCAGGCAGCGGTAATACACAAACACTGTTTGGTGTGGGCTCGGGAAGTTCCACAATCAGCACTACAAGTTTGGGAACGGGCAATAATTTCAACTCGTTCGTCAACAACAGCATCAGCAAAACACAGTACGGCATCTATACGCAAGGCGCGGGTGCGGCAGCGAAAAACACCGGAAATGTCATTTCCATGAACCTGATCAATACTGCTTTACCCAATAACGTTGCGAGGGGCGGGATCTGGACCGGATTTGAAAACAACCTGACTATTTCCTGCAACCAGGTTGACGGGATCAGTCAAACCTATTTACCGGATGTATTTGGTATTAGCGCTGGTTTTGGTATCAGTATGAGTGCCACAACTTCGGGCGGAAATGAAGTTACCAACGCAACGATCACCAAAAATTTCATCGGCAGTATCGTGAACACAGGGACATTTTCAGCGTATGGCATTGGCGTATGTGCAGCCACTTCGGGAACCACCCTGATTGCCAACAACATGATATCTGGTGTTAGTGCGAACGGCACCTCCGGTGATTTTGCTGGTGGTATTGTACTGGGCGGCGGAGCCGGTTCAACCACCAATGTGTATTACAACACTGTTTCAATGCAGGGCACCATTGCAGGCACATCGGCTGCGACTCAGACCTCAGCCTGCCTGGCTGTTACCAATTCCACGGCACCTGTTCTTGACCTCAGGGACAACATTTTCTCCAATACGCAGCTTGGAAACACCGGTGCCACATTGCGATTTGCGGCAATTGCGCTGGGTTACAGCACCTATACGACCCTGATCTCCAATAACAATGATCTGTACGCGGCAGGTGCCGGTCCGGGAACATACACCATCGGTATTACCGGGACTGTTGTTTCCGGAACAAACAATGTCACGTTAGCCAACTGGCAGGCAGCTACAGGTAATGACGCAGCATCGGTAAACGCATTGCCGGTATTCGCCGGACCTTACGACCTTCATCTTTCCCCGGCCTTCAATCCCGTGTTAGGTGATCTTGGAACACCCGTGCCTGTTACGGATGATATTGACTGCAGCTTAAGAAGCCTGGTAACGCCCGACATTGGTGCAGATGAATTTCTGCCCCCGGTTTGCGTTGCCGCCGCAGGCGGAACCGCTTCAGGAAGCACGTCATTTTGCGTGTCAGGTACTCCTGTTATTACCGCCATGGGTTATTCTGTTGGTACAGGAAGTACTTTCCAATGGATCTCCTCCGCCACACTTAGTGATTATCCTAACTTTGGAAACCCGGTAGCGGGTCAGAACAATCCAGCGACACTTACAACAGGCGTGGTTTCGGCAACTACGTATTATTGGTTAAGAGTGACCTGTGCGACCAATGCCAGCACGGATAATTCAACGCTTGTAACCATTTCGGTTTATTCTTCCGTTGCGTCCATTTCCGGTCCTTCGGCAAAATGTGCCAGCGATCCGGCAGTAACATTGAATGAAAATGGCGGAACAGGTACTGCATGGTTATGGAGCACCGGTGAAACAACACAGTCGATTGGTGTGAACCCGGCTTCCACAACAGTCTATTCAGTTACGGTAACAAGCCCTGGATCCTGCACGGCGATTGCTTCCAAAACGCTGATAGTAAACCAGAACCCTACCGGGGTTACTGCGTCATCAAGTATTGCATTTGTTTGCCCCGGAACACCGTTTAACCTGTTTTCAGGTGCAACCATAACTGGTGCAGCTACCATTCTTTCTGAAGGGTTTGAAACAGGTGCTGCGGGATGGTTCTTTGAAGATTCCCTGTCGACGGGAACAAACGTTCCGGGCCAGATGTTCCATATTCAGAATGCACCTTATACGGATCCAACCGGTGCGGCAACATTCCTCAACTTCTCCATCACGGGAAGTAAATTCGTCTATTCAAATCCCGACGCAGGGGGCAACGGAAGTTTTACCCGGACCAAAATGTATTCACCATCGTTCAGTACTGCTGGTTTTACAGGCGATGCAACACTTACCTTCAAGCATGTCTACAGGTATTGGGCAACAAGTGTTCCTCCGGAACAGGTGCGTGTTTCCATTTCAACCGATGGAGGAGCCACCTGGACGGATCTTCAGAGTTATGAAGGATCGGATAAAGGCACAATCGCCAACAATGCACAGGTTGCTGTCACCGCCACTATAAATGTTCCGGCCATTTACATGGGATATCCCAATGTAAAATTGCGCTGGAGATACATGTCGAACTGGGGATACTTCTGGTGCCTGGATGATGTGTTGTTAACCGGCACGCCTCTCGGTATTTTCTCATGGACCTCAACCCCTTCCGGGTTTACTTCGTCGCTTCAGAATCCTGTTGGTGTAACGGAAACCGTACCGACCAATTACTTAGTCACTGCCACAGGGATTGGCGGGTGCAGTTCGACAGCATCGGTGAATGTTGCCGTCCTTCCATCACCAACACCCTCTATTTCTCCGTCTGCCCCGGTGATCGTGGCAGGTACCGTGCAGTCACTTGCCGCTTCTATTCCGTCTGATCCGGCGGCTGCCATTACCTGGTCGCCCGTCACCAATCTGTACACCACTTCAGGCTTGGGCACGCCCTATGGGGGAGAACCTCTCGCAACCGTTTACACTAATTCACCGGTTACCATCACCTATACGGCTCACGGACTATCCATGACGGGTTGTACCGGCAGCCATGATGTGACGGTTACCGTTGTTTCAGACCCGCTTTCCCTTCTTGCATCCATAACAAACGTTTCCTGTTCCGGAGGGTCAAACGGGTCGGTTACAACCATTGTGTCTGGCGGTGTAACTCCCTATCAGTATTTGTGGAGCAACCTGGCAACGACTTCATCGCTCACAGGATTGACAGCAGGAGCCTATTCGGTCACGATAACTGATGCCAACAGCACCACTGTTACAGGATCATTTGTGGTAGTCCAGCCTGTTGACCTCGGCCTCACTGCCTCAACCACGAATGCCGCGTGCCCGGGGGCATCCGATGGCAGCATCGATCTCAGCGTGGCAGGGGGAACCCCCGGTTACAATTATACATGGAGTAACAGTGCCACGACACAAGACCTTTCAGGACTAAGTCCCGGGACTTACACGGTAACGATTACCGATCTCCACCTTTGTTCCAGGACCGGGAGTTGGTCTGTCGGGGTGACAAACCCTGTGTGTGCCAATACTTCTGTGTCAGGAACGGCATCCACCACGGTTTGCTATAATGCCCGCCTCACCATTACCGTGGCAGGCGGAACCTCAACTTTTGTTGTTTCAGCCCCATCGGGCAATGCGACCTTCATCGCAGGCCAGAACATCCTGTTTGAACCTGGAACCCATGTAGCGTATAATGCATACATGCATGGCTACATTTCACAGAATTTCTGTACCAACCCATCCGCACCAATCGTTGCAGCTGCAACCGGAATGGATGAACCACCGGTGAGCCTCTCCCACGCTTTTTTCACCCTCTACCCTAACCCGACCAACGGCAACTTTACACTCGTTCAAAAGGGTGATAAAACCTATGGGAACGTGAAGGTTGAAGTTTACAGCATGAGCGGCGGGAAGGTGATGACCGGACAGATGACCGGTGAGAAGAAACATGAATTCCGTTTCTCCGAAATTCCGGCAGGTCTCTACTTTGTAAAGGTCGTTGCAGATGATTATGTTGAAACCATTAAATTGATCAGGACGAGGTAGCACCCCCTCCCCTGCCCCTCCCCAAGAGGGAGGAGGCATGAAGGCCGGGATCCCATACATTGGTGTTCCGGCTTTTCTTTGTCATCTAGTAAGCGGCATCCGGGAAGGTTTCCATCCGGCAGAATTCAGGATCGTATTTGAAGAAAAAATCTATCCTTATCTGTTAACCTGTCCTGTTTTTCATTATTTTTGAGTCTTCCTGCATTGGATAATCAACCGGTTACCCTAAAATATGTGTATTATGAAAAGACTGTTTTACCTTTTTATGTTCCTGTTTCCGGGGATTCTGTCCGCACAGCAAAACTCCTTCAAATCTTCACCATTGGATTATATGTGGATGAATGTTGGAAATGCCGGTTTCTCAATGGGAGAAGCAAAATTTACCAGCCTCGCTATCAGTCCATCCGGTGAGCCCTATATAGCTTTCCAGGATTGGGCAAATTCCAAAAAGGCATCCGTTATGAAATTTGACGGAAACACTTGGGTTAATGTGGGAAACGCAGGTTTTTCATCTGATGTTGCCTGGTGTTTAGACCTTGCCTTCAGCCCAAACGGACAGGTCTATGTGTCGTTTGAAGACAGGGCAAACTCCTATAAAACCACCGTGATGAAATTTGACGGAAACAATTGGGTCGTTGTCGGGACAGGCGGGTTTTCTGCAGGAGAGGCTAATTATACTACTCTCGCCTTCAGCCTGACCGGACAGCCTTATGTGGCTTATCAGGATTCTGTTAATTTCAAGAAAGCAACTGTAATGAAATTTGACGGAACAAATTGGATGAAGGTGGGGTCGGCAGGCTTCTCATCAGGCGAGGCTGATTATACAAACATAGCCTTCAGCCTGGCCGGGCAGCCTTATGTGGCTTACCAGGATTGGGGAAATTCACAAAAAGCGACAGTCATGAAATTTGACGGAACCAACTGGGTTAATGTGGGACCAGCGGGTTTCTCGGGAAATTCCGCTGGTTATACGAGTCTTGCCTTTAGTGCTTCCGGAGAGCCCTGCGTGGCGTTTTCATATGGGAACTATGGAGTTACAGTAATGAAATTTGACGGAACGAATTGGACGAATGTTGGAAATGCGGGTTTTTCAGAAGGCAATGCCAGCTTCATAAGTCTCGCTTTCAATCCGGTTGATGGTCTCCCATATGTAGCATATAAAGACATTTATAACTTTGGGAAAGCAACGTTAAGTAAATTTGACGGAAACAATTGGGCTTATGTAGGAATTAATGGTTTTTCAGTGTTTGATGCTGATTACACAAGCCTTGCATTTAATTTATCCGGTCACCCCTTTATAGCATATGAGGATTATGCAAATTCGCAAGAAGCAACGGTAATGAAATATGATTCCGTTTTTGTCGGGGTCAATGAGCCAAAGGAATCAAGGTTATTGTTTTATCCCAATCCATCAACAGATCAAATAACAATTGAAACCATCAACAGTTCGACCCAAAGCCATCTATCGGTAACGAATTTTATCGGTCAACCGTGCATTACAAGCCAAATCACAGGGTCCAAAACACAAATTGACATCAGCAATCTCCCAAGCGGAATTTATTTTATCCGGCTGACTAATGAAAAGGCCGTGGAACTGGGAAAGATCATAAAACTATCCAGATATCCATAAAATTGCCGGTATGCATTTCACTATAATACTCGTTAGCCGCTCCGTGATATCGGCTTCCGGCAATTCAGATCATCCAACCAGGTTAAGTTTCTGATCCTGAATGACTCATGATATAGAAAAAATCTAAAACGACATTATTTTTCAAATAAATGTATATAATACTTGACATTATGACAATTATTATATACTTTTGCCGTGTTAATTTAATTGACCAGCAACATGACGTTATCGAATAATTTAAAGGTCAAGAGGTTTAATAAAAACCAAATAACACAGGATGAACTTGCAAAACAGGTTTATGTTTCGCGGCAGACGATCCATGCGATTGAGAACGGGAAATTCAATCCTTCTGTAACCCTGGCATTGAAACTGGCCGAGTTCTTTGATTGTCGGGTCGAAGATATTTTTTATTTAAATGATTGAAAAGGAAAAGTGGAGACCAGAAATCACTTTAAAAACGGGGCGCAACCGAAAAACCAAATGAGTAGGGAATAAATTGTATTCCAATGGAAAAAAGATTTATCTATGAATTAACAGTTGGCATTCTTATGCTGATCGCCATTTTAATATTCGGGACTGCAGGTACGGCTGTTGCGGCATTATATGCTGGTTCTATATTCCTTCGCAGGAAGAAATGGGATGAACGGGAGTTTCAATTGTTCTATAAAATTGGTAATATAACAGCGGGTGCAACATTGGTTGCCTGCATCATTATCTTTCAATCCTCTGATGTGATTCTGAATGGGTTCCAGATCGGGAAAAATTGGCTTGGATTGGTCGTTTCTTGTTTCTTTATTGCGCATGGAACCACCGGGTTAATTGTATTTTCAAGGGGCTAACCTCAGTGTTTTCAAGACACCTCCCTGATCAAAGCCAATGCATAAGAGAGAGGAATAGTGATTGATATTGGTGATCAAATCCGGAATCAGAATCGAAATTTAAGATGGTAGCGGTTCCACTAATTTGGTTTTAGTGAATAAAAGTAAGGTGAAACTCCTTCCAATGATAATTCAAAAAGCAATAACTTTAACGAAACAACTTAAACCTAAAATTATGACATCATCGGCTGAAATGTTCGGAATTATGGTCATTTTTATCATTGTTGCAGTACTTCTATTTTTGCTTTTCAGGTTTGTCATGCTTTGGTATTGGCGTATCAATGACATAGTTGATCTGTTAACAAAGCAGCTGAACAACCAACGATTAATCCTGAAACATCTGACCGGGGAATCAGCCGAAAAAGACGCCGAATAAATAGACCGAGGTCATTTTTCCCGGAAAGTCATCCTGCTGCCTGTTCCGTTGAACAATGTATGTCAATGAAGGTATTTTTGATGATAATTGCTGTAATCGGGATTATAAACGATTGATGTTATTACGGCCCCGCTGTATAGGTTATCTGTTTGAAAAAATGTTTCATTTTCCGAGAGGATCAGATGATCGTTATGATTAATGCTGAGCTCCTGGGATGAAGTGTAAAGCGCACTGAACTCGATGCTCCCTGAATCAAGGTTATAAATTTCATACTTTCACTGCTGCAGGTAAATATTATTCCCGCGGGATGATCCGAACTCATCAAAGGTTGGAAACGGATTCCGGATCAAGAGGGAAATAAGGGGAACGAAATTTACGCGGATAATGATTAACTTTACGAGGCTCAAATTCAACACTGATAACCATGCGGAAAACTTACTTAAACTGTCACCTCCTGTGCCTGTTTTTAGTTATCGTTACAGGCATTCGGCCATTTATTGTTCATTCTCAGAATTTCCCCCCTCTTTCAGTAATGATTCATGACTCTGCAGCCACACATGGCTATTATTTTCTGACTCCTTATACAAATTCATTTTTAAACACATACGATCATGCACAGTTGATCCTGGACAATTTTGGCCGGACCATATTCTACCGGATTATTCTGAAAGGATTGAACCAGACTCCGACAATCGATTTCAAACTTCAACCAAACGGCTGGATGACCTATTTTAATACCAACCGGGGAAAACACTTCATAATGGACAGCACTTTTTCAGTTATTGATTCAATCCAGTGTGCTAACGGTTTTATCACAGACCAGCATGACTTGCAAATTCTTCCCGGCAACCATTATCTTTTGTTTGGCACTGAAACGCGGATCATGAATCTAACCTCATATCATTATTTTGGAGTAAACCATACTGCCCCGGGTGGAGCCAATGCACAGGTATCCGGTGTTGTAATCCAGGAATTTAATGAGAACAAAGAACTCATTTGGCAGTGGAAGGCTCACGATCATTATCAGTTTGGCGATGTTGATCCAATCTGGCTACTCAATCCGAACAAAGTTGACTGGACACATGCCAACGCGGTTGAAAGGGATCATGATGGCAATATCCTGATTTCATTGCGGCATTTCAATGAAATCACTAAGATTGATTATGCAACCGGAAATATCCTTTGGAGACTTGGGGGCCGGATGAACCAGTTTACTTTCCCGAATGATACCATCCGCTTTACCGGACAGCATGATATCAGGCGGGTCAGTGACTCCTCTATCTCAATATTCGATAATGGTCAATATACTACTCCGCAAATGAGCAGGGCCCTGGAATATGCCCTGGATGAGAGTAATAAAATTGCAACACGTGTATGGGAGTACATCCAGGATAGTTCGATGTACAGCAACGCCTGCGGAAACCATCAGTATATCGGGAATGGCAACCATCTCGTGGATTTCGGATTTATGAATGTCGGGAACCTTCCGTGGATGGTTGTCGTCAAACCAGATAAATCAAAAATACTTGAGGTTAGTTACCCTGCCGGCTTTATCAGTTATCGTGCCTTCAATTACCTCACACTTCCATGGCAGTTGAACCGTCCGAACGTGGGATGCCAAAAAATCGGATCGGAATATTACCTGGTCGCAGAACCGGGTCATACAGAATACCGGTGGTCGACCGGGGATACAACATCCTCAATTCAAATCACCGAAGCCGGCGAATACTGGGTATTCGTTAATTATGGAACCGGATATTTAAGTTCAGAGCATGTGATCGTCACCGATGTTACGAACCCATGTCTATACCTGGGAGTCCCGTCTGGAGATATAATCAACAAAGTCAGCCTCAGAACCATTCCCAACCCCGCCACCGGCCACGCCCGGGTTTTGTTCCACTTACCTTCAGATTCCCAGGTAATTATTTCACTGAGCACGGTTACCGGGGTTGAAGTTCTACGGTCTGGACCGGCGAGTTATTTAGCCGGAGATCATGACGTTATCCTGGATGGTTCCGCATTAAACAGAGGGATCTATTTCCTTTCAATGGTTGTGAATGAAACAAGAATTACAAACAAATTGATTATTCGCTGACAGAGGAGTTCGGATCAGGAGGAACTGCCAGGGGACACGATGATGCAAAGTCACTATTCTCAAGTATTCAACATATAACCGAGTTTGCTTGTATAAATGTTTGTATAAAACAAAAAACCACCTACAAAACAAGTTTGTAAGTGGTTGATTTTCAAGTCGGGGTGAGAAGACTCGAACTTCCGACCCCTTGCACCCCATGCAAGTACGCTAGCCAACTGCGCCACACCCCGATCTGCCCGGAACGTTCTCCGGTTTGAGGGTGCAAATATACACAATTTTCATTCCGAAATTATGCCCAGGGTAATTTTATTAACTCCTTGTCATATTCATGTTGTCATTCATTTGACAATCACATCACAGGCCGGTAGATATGGTAAATGCCCTTGATGATGGTCCCCAGGTCAAGTTCACTCAACCCGACCTTCCTGCCGGAAAATCCTGTATTCTGATGGGCAATGACAAAAATTCCTTTCGACTTTACTGTATAAATCACGGCTGTATGATGCGCCATGGTTTCCGTATATACGGTACGTTCCCTGGTGTACTTGATCTTTATACCTTCAAACTGGATGATATCGCCGGGATAGACACACTCCTTCTCCGGATCAACCTTCCTTCCATAGACGAACTTCTTGTCCCATTCAGCCCCGGACTGGTTCAGAACCAGCGCAGCCAGATCCCAGCATTCTCCCCTCCCAACAGTCTTTCCTATCTGTTGCATCACAAGGTTAATGATCTTTTTATTGAGCAAAGGGATGGAGTCGCAGGGAATCGTGCGAACACATGCCGCAGGCGGATACCCTGCTGAATGATTGAAATTTGGCGAAAATCCCAAGGACAACAATGCAATGCATGCCGGCAGCATCAATAATGTTTTATTCATCGAAAGTCGGGTAAGTTATTTTTCAACGCGAAGGCAACAGACACCGGAAAGCAGTTAAATTTTCACGATCTTGCTCACCACTACCTGGTTGTCGAGGGTAAACCGGAGATAATAAACTCCCGGGGGCATTCCGTGAACATCCGCATTAACACTGCCCGTATGCACTCCTTCCGTCTGCAGCTGTTTCTTCTCAACCCTGATGTTGAATTTGCCCGACATGTCATACAATTCGACCGTCACGGGAACCTGGTTCCTCAGAAAATAACTGTAAGTAACCTGCTCAGTGAAAGGGTTAGGGTATACGACGACTGTATTCCCGGCAGTTCCTGCCTGTTTTCCGGGATCTCCCTCGCCAGCGAGGGCGCCTGATGCCTGCTGGTTCAGATTGACCCATGCACTCCTCACAATTACCGGCTCTTTGATGCCGTACCTGCTTTCAGATGTGCAAACCATGAGAACAGGATACCGGTAACCCGGGGCAAACCAGTAATATTTCACCATATTCGCTTGTGTGGAACCGCATACACTGACCTGTAAAGATTGCCTTACCGCTTCAACACGAAGAACGTTTGTCAGGATACGGTCGGGAAAGATCAGCGTTCCAAATGCATCTGCCGTCACCTTTATCTGTCCGTTCAGGTCGGTCCGGCTTGTCCCATTGGACCAGGCAATACCTGAAAAAGCATCGGTGAACTGCTGACCAAAGGAAAACGGGTATTTCATCTTGGCAATGGGGTCAGAATAGCCAAGGGTCATTTTTCTCGCGGTATTGGTATAACCTGTTTCATCATATCCATTTTCACGGGTCACATAGGTATAATCATAACCATCTTCACTAAGAATCAGGTTCGTTTCACCGGTACCGGCAATCTTCAGCAATGAATTATCTTTCACCCCGCAGAAAGAGGTTTTCCCGGTGTATTGGAGCCCGGAGAAATCCCATACCAGGTTCTCCCCTGGTTTGCCGGGGTCAACATAGGAAATGTCGCGTGTACGCGACGAATCTCCCGGCAGCGGGCTGTTGTTGCGAAAATTCAGCGTGACCTGTCCGAATGCGTTTGACAGGAGAATTGAAAACAATAGAAGTATATTTATTTTTTTCATGGATTTTAGTTTTTTACAAAAGTACTGATAATAGAGGGCTCGTTGCCGCAGGAATTGTTAAATTTCTTAAGTATTCTTCTTACTTTTGAAAATAATTTTCGAACCAACCAGTCCCATTGTGTTTTTGAGACTCAACAACGCCAACCCATGAAATACGTCGGAGCCCATGTGAGTGCCTCAGGAGGTGTGGAAAACGCACCCATCAATGCAGCCGAAATCGGCGCAAAGGCCTTTGCACTTTTTACCAAAAACCAGCGCCAGTGGAAGTCATCGCCCCTCACAGCGGGCAGCATCCGGCTTTTTCGTGAGAACTGCGAAAAGCATGGTTTTCTGCCATTCCAGATCCTCCCCCACGACAGCTACCTGATCAACCTCGGGCACCCGGAACAGGAGGGGCTGGATAAATCTCGCGAAGCATTTCTCGACGAGATGCAGCGCTGTGAACAGCTCGGTCTCGACAGGCTTAACTTTCACCCGGGAGGGTCACTCGGCAAGATCTCCGATGAGGAATGCCTCCTGAGAATTGCTGAGTCTTTGAATATCACCCTTGACCGGACAAACGGGGTCATTGCCGTCATTGAAAACACCGCCGGCCAGGGAAGCAATATGGGGTTCAGATTCGAGCAGATTTCTTTCATCATCGACCACATTGAAGATAAAAGCCGCGTTGGCGTTTGCATTGATACATGTCACGCTTTTGCTGCAGGCTATGACCTGTCAACCGAAGCAGCATTCAAGGCCACTTTTAAACAATTCGGGGAAGAGGTCGGTTTCAAATACCTGAAGGGGATGCATGTCAATGATTCCAAAAAGGGGTTGGGTAGCAGGGTCGACCGTCACGACAGCCTAGGAAAAGGTACCCTGGGAATTGATGTGTTCAAATGGCTGATGAACGACGACAGGTTCGACAATATGCCGCTGATCCTTGAAACCCCGGATGATACCATCTGGCAGGAGGAGATAAAACTACTTTATTCTTTCTGACCTTCATTTACCTGTTTTCATCCTCCATCTTGAAATCATACATGCTTACGGAGTCATTTTTTTCTTGCACATAAAAAAGGATTGTTGTATTTTTGCACAGTCAAATAAACTACTGGCCGGTTCGTCTAGGGGTTAGGACGCCAGGTTTTCATCCTGGTAACAGGGGTTCGATTCCCCTACAGGCTACGCTAAAGCGCTGATATTCAGCGCTTTTTTCATGTCCTGTGTCGAATCTGTGTCGAATTTTTTATTTCCATGGCTTCGGGTTATCTTTGTAATATGGAAAAAAATCTCATTTACATCAAGAATCAAAGATTAATCAAGGAAATTCATAAAGGGTTATCGGTTACTAAATCAATATCTATTGAACTGTTGGAGAAGTTAGAACGATCTGCACAATCTCTTGCGGATGCTCTGCACGAAATAGTTATTGAGAAAAAGAAGGAAGTTCCTAAAAACACTGATGAAAATGGGTGGTTGACAACAGAGGAGGTTGGTAAAAAACTAAACCTTCATCCAAAAACTGTAGGTCGTTACTGTCGAGAAAAGAAAATAAAAGGCAAGAAAATGGGGAAAGGCTGGTTGATCAAAAAAAGTGATATTGAGTAACTATATTACTCGTATTCTTTTTTGTAGTACCATATATATCTTGCCTTCTTCCCTGTTTGTTAATATTTCTGGGCTCATCCCCTACCCTCATTTCACTTTCATTTTTACCATAAATTAAGAACCCCTCCCAAATTGCTTCAGGCGGGGTTCCGACTTCTATGATATGATCAACTTTTTGAAGAAAATGACCACTCTTATATATAAAAATCAAAAACTCATTTTTTCACCCTGTACCCACAACGATAATTTTGTGGGCACATTTCATTCCCGAAAAGTTTTCTTAAAAAGTCGAAAATATGGGCTAAATTTTGAAAATGTGCCCACAATTCCTTTACAAACCATCCATAGTACTCTAAAAAACATGGTATAGTTGACGAGAATCAATGGTTCTTAAATGTTTGTTAAAAGCAATCTCAATATACAATAATTATATCTTATGTTAGCATTATCAGTTTATATCTGATTATATTAACATGACACATCATTATTTTCTTAAATTGACAAAAATGTTATTTATCTTTGTGATGTTTTATGTTTGTAATATCAGGTTAAAACTGTTTTTCCCAACATGATTAATAAAACCATCTCATCTCAGTCCGCAAGGTTATTAAGCCATCTGAACCAGCAGGGTAAATTGTTTTTTACGGTTCAGGATGCTCAAGTGATTCTTTCAGACAGTAAAAAGGGTACCATCATTGAATTGGTCAATTCTATGATCTCACGAGGTTTATTGATGAGAATCAAAGATGGGCTTTATCATGTTATCCCGTATGAAATGGATAGCTCCAATTACTTTCCGAACTGGCATCTGACCGCACAAGCCATGGTTCAGTCAAAACATTATTACATCGGATTTTATAGTACTTTGGACTTACATGGACTTATTACTCAACCCTCCCAGTTCGAACAGATAGTTGTATTTGAACGCATGCTTCCAAAAGTTCAACAGGTAGGTGCTGTTAATTTTGAATTCATCACCTTCAGTGAAGACCACTTCTTTGGTTTTAAGAATCAATGGATCGATGACTATAATAAGGTGTGCTTTTCTGAACTTGAAAAAACTATCATAGATTGTTTGTATATCCCCCGCTATGCTGGTGGTATTGCTGAAATCACAAAGTCCATTTACAAATGCAGAGAACAGATCAATACAGACAAATTATTCAACTATCTGGAACGGTTTAAAGTGCAAGCGGTAAACAAACGACTTGGGTTCATAGTCCAGAACCTTGAACTGCTAAGTGATTTCAGAAAGGACTTGGCTTCAACTATCAGGGGTGGCTATATCCAACTTGAACCCTCGTTGCCAAAAAATGGTCACCATCATTCTAACTGGAAAATTTTGGATAACATAGATATTACCACTGTAATAAAATCTTTAACAACATAACCAATGATACCTTCAAGGGAAATCCCGACAATTAGGAACTTCCGTGATTGAACAAATTTGGTCTGGTCAAGTCAACAGCATTTATCTGAGTACCGCCATCGATGGATAATCTTCAAAATGCTTGATTATTAAAGTATCCTCAAAGTTTTGAGCCTTGTTCCCAACAAACCATGGTATTTTTCTTTCATTTCTATTGATAAGAAACTGATATCTATCAGTTCCTTCCATTTTGGAACACTTAAGGAGATTGCCTCAAGGACTTTGTCAACACTCTTTGTGGTTAATTCACATCTTTCCGTGCCAAAATAGTTAACCAGAATGTTGCGGGTCAGGTGCTTCTTTTTACCTTTCAAAGGCAAAGCAATTTCTTCATCCTGTTTCTTATATTCTATGGTCGAATTGACAAGGTCGTAACATGGCGACAGCGTTACTTTTCCATCTTCTGTGATAATAGAGAAGTTTTTTAGGTGCATATCTTCATTGCCAATCAAATAATTGAAGATGGTAAGTTTGAATAGGGTCAATTTTTCAATCGAAGGGAACGTGCAGAAGTCATCGATAACAGTCACAACCTTTTCCATGCTATAGTCATACTTTGTGTCCCGACTCATGCCAGCCAACTGCGCAAAATCTTCGATTGGCACTTTATCGTTCTGTCCTCTTCTGTCAAACCGTTTGATGAAGTATGTAAGCGTGTGGTCTTTTGACCAGATTAAACCGTGTAATGGAACATCCAAGCCAATCTCATTTGCAAGCCTCATGGTCAGGTCTTCATTCTCTGGCATTTCAGGATAAAAGTGATGCTGGGGTTTGAGGATATATTTTCCGCCCGTATCAACAATTTCAAATTCCCCGTCTTTGATGCTCAATTTTGCACTTAGCTTGGGTTGTACTCCTTGAACAGACATCTTTGATGCACGGTTATATGCTTCTCTTCTCTGCTCTTCGGCTGTGTACGCAAGCTCTTTCAGCATCTTCAAGTCGGGCGATAAAAGTCTAAGCCCAGCCTCGCTGTATAAATTATCTCCACAGGGAGCATATGTAATCGGACAGAAGTTCATTCAGTAAATTCCTTAACTGTAACAGCACCAACCATGTCTTCTCCAACAGCCATCAATTGTGAGAAGTAATCATTTTTATCAATTTTTTTAATCTTTAGCAACCCTTCCAACTGAATTCCTTCTGGTAATAACCCGTCAAAGAATGGTGGAAATCTGTTGAATTTAAAGGACTTTTCCTTAATAGGCATGGTTCGTGAAACTTCAAGACCGTTGTATTGATCCAGATATTCAAATTGGTATTCCTCACCTTTCTTTACTTCGATAAGGACTCCAGCCTCAATTCCTTTTACATAGACCTTAGCTCTTCGCATTTTCAGAGTTTTGTAAATTGTCCATAAACGGACTCTTCAATATTATCTTTATGTTCAGCACTTTTAAAATCTTTCGCAGGGTGTCCAATTGTACAGATTCCTTCCCCATCTCAATATCAAAGATCACAGTCTTTCCAACACCTGCAAGTTCCGCCAACTGCACACGACTTAATTTGGCAGTTTTTCTATGCATCCTTATTATTTGTGCCAATTCTTGAGGCTGTTCCATTTTTTACCTTTATAGCGGCAAAATTAACCATTTTCTATCAATTATAAAAACTATTGGCATTATTTTACCGCCAAAGCAGTAATACATTATCAGATAGCCCTTTTCTTTAATAAAAACACAATAAATTACTGTTAAAGCGGTAAAATAAAATAATCTGTTGTAGTAGATTATGGATCAGAGAGGATGAGATTTTTTAAGAATTGGAGATTGTTAAAGTTGATCTTTCATGGAATCATTACCTTTGTTCTGATGATCCGAACCATCTCCATATTTCTTTCATTCTATTTTCTTGTGGGCACAGCCATCCTACCCAAGGGTGACTTTGGATTTACCGCTCAGCTTTCCAATTTGTACGATACCTTTATCCTGTTAAACGGATCAGCTTCATTTGATGAATTTCTGGCTGAAGAATTGCTCGACCCCTATTCCCCACCTGAGGATGCCGATGAACCCGCAGATGAGCCGTTCGAAAAAGAATGCCATACGGTACCAATTGATTTGATTGCCGTTAGTGCAAACAGTTCGTTTATTGCAGAAACTACCATAATTGAACTCCAGCCTGAACCAGAACCGACAACCGCTTACATTCCGTATACCGAACATTTCACCAGTACTGATCCCGAAACAATTTTTCATCCCCCAAGACCACTTTATTTTTCATAAGATCATAATTTGTTCATTTTCAAAACACTAAATCATTCAATCATGAAAAAGATAATAGTATTGCTGTCGGCATGCATGCTGATCAGTTTAATGGGCTATTCCCAGAAGATTACTCCAGATAAGGTTCCAGCACCTGTAAAGGAAGCCTTTGCCAATAAGTTTCCCACTGCAACCGATGTCAAATATGAAATGGAAAAGAAGGACTATGAGATCAACTTCAAAGACAAAGGGGTTGAGATGTCTGCCAATTTCGATGCCACTGGGAAGTGGCTGGAGACAGAAACAGAGATAAAACAATCTGATCTGCCAAAAGAAGTCTCTTCTTCAGTCGCCAAGAACTTTGCTGGATTTAAAATTTCAGAATTAGCAAAGGTGGAAACTCCAGACAAGGGGTTACTCTATGAAATGGACTTGAAGAAAGATAAAGAAGGGTTCGAAGTCCAGTTCTCACCCAAAGGTGATATTCTTAAGAAAACACCGTTGAAGAAAGAAAAGGAAGAGAAAGATTGATCATAAACCTTTTGGTTCTATTCATGGAAACACCTATCTGAGCTTTCAGGTAGGTGTTTCCATTTTCTTATCGCCCTCAATAGGATAAAAGGAGCAGCACCTTATAGAATGTGTGAATGTTGTAATTTTTTCCCAAAGTTGTGTAACGCTTTCCGAAATTAATGGATTCACCTTTGTACCGTGAAAATCCATCGCAAATTAATTTCAAAAAAATGAATACTACAGAAGTAAAAGGTAACTGGAATGAGCAAAAAGGCAAGCTCAAACAGAAATTTGCAAACTTGACTGACGATGATCTGATGTTTGCCGAAGGGAAAAAAGATGAAATGCTTGGGAACCTTCAAATCAAACTCGGAAAAACCAAAGAAGAATTGCACAAGATTATGTCTTGACATTAATCAGATGCTTTTGGTAAAAGTATAAGGTGCCACCTAAGATGGAATTCGTTATTCTGAGGCAGTATCAGTAAAGCAAGGCACGGCTTGCTTAAATTAATCATCCCATCATCCGAGCGTGAGAGGGAGTAATAAACACTAAACAATTTATAAAAATGAAAAAAGTAATTCTTGCAATCGCAATCTTAATCGGCATCACTACATTAGTCAATGCCCAAACTTCTTCAAATAACGAGAAGAAAAGCAATTCCAAAATGGAAATGAAAATGAAAGACGGTGTCATGGTATCAAACAATAAAGTGATGTTGTGCAAAGACAACAAAAGCACTCCGTTGACTGAAACTTATAAATGCACAGATGGAAGCAAAGTTTCAACTGACGGCACTATTACCAAGCCCGATGGTTCGACCACAAAACTAATGAATGGATATGAAATTGGTAAAGATGGTAAAGTAGCCATGATCCCTCACGGACAAACAGGACATTTATGCAGTCAGGATTGTCCTATGAATAAGAAAATGTAATTGTTCGGGAGTTGGTTCACGACTGCCTTTCAGAATGGGAAACCTGCTTACGCTCATAGTGAACATCCCACTCTACTATTTAAAAATAAAGCCTATCCAATCGGGTAGGCTTTATTGTTGATCACCAGATCAACTTGATCAATTGATCGTTGCCCTTGACAAAACTGGTTTTGAATTGATGGATGACAAAACAAGTATACTGTTTGAAATAATTATAGAAGTTATCATAGAGAATTGATGCATACTAATGATGAACCAATTAAATAATCCTTTCTGATTATTTGACCCAAAAACTCAATCACAACTAAACATATTTTGCCAATCTTTTTTCCGAAGTTAAAGGGATCACAATTGAACAAGTTAATCTTACCCATAAAATGGATTAGGTTAAAGAACTGCTCATCTATGATGAGCTTAACTTTACTAAAATTACCTATAAGCTGAATTACAACAGTGTAGCCCAGATGTCAGCTCAATTTTAAAAAATGACAGGGCTTTCCCCATCTCACTTCAAACATCTCAAGCCCAGAAAGCACAACACCTCAGAGAATGTGTGAATGATATAACTTATTCCCAAAGTTGTGTAACTCTTTCTGAAATTAATGGACTCACCTTTGTACCATTAAATTCTATTCACAAGCAAATTTGAAAAAAAATGAATACTACAGAAGTAAAAGGAAACTGGAATGAGCAAAAAGGCAAGCTCAAACAGCAATTTGCAAACTTGACTGATGATGACCTGATGTTTGCAGAGGGTAAAAAGGACGAGATGCTGGGAAGACTTCAAATCAAACTCGGAAAAACCAAAGATGAACTGCACAAGATTATGTCGTGACATAAATCAGATGCTTTTGGTAAAGGTAAAAGGTGCCGTCTACGATGGAGTTCGTTAGACGGTACCTTTTCAAGTAATTCCATAAGATTGCATTATTCCAATTGTCCTGTAGGAATTGAATTGGAAATATTTATCCTATGTTTGAACAAGCAATACTCAATTAACAATGGCTATGACGACCCCGTTTACAACAGAACAGTTTTTCTCAGTTTTTGAGAAGTACAACCATACGATATTCCCAGTCCAAATTATCCTCGTTCTTTTGGTCGTTTTTGCTTTAATTGTAATTGGATCAACGATTAAGCAAAAAGATAAATTCGTTACCGCTATCCTTGGAGTACTATGGCTATGGGTGGGAATTGGTTACCATATTGCATTCTTTTCTGGGATCAACAACGTTGCCTACGGATTTGGGTTGCTATTTATCTTACAGGGCTTGTTTATATTATGGGAAGGTATTGTGTTGTATAATCTGAAATTTGCCTTTAAGCTGTCGATACAGGCAGTCTTCGGTTACTTTTTTATACTATATGGTTTGATTGTCTATCCTGTTGTGGGTTATCTTATTGAACCAAATGCATCACGGATTATCTCAATAGGTTTGCCATGCCCTACCATTATCTTGACATTTGGCTTCATGCTTCTCTGTGATAAAAAGTTTTCAAAGTACCTGATAGTTATTCCATCAATTTGGGCAGTAATAGGAATTGGTGCAGTAATGAAACTGGGTGTTTATCAGGACTCCATAATGATAATAGCTGCGATTATTGCTGATGTCATGATTTTAAGAAGTAAAAAACCGTATGATGAAAAGGCGGAACTTGAGATGGAAAAAATATGAGACACCACAATTGACAATGTGTAAATAATACAGTATTCAAAAAAAGTAAAGAAAGGAAAATTATTATGCCAGTATTTGGATCACCGTTTTCAGGATTAGCGAACAAAAAGAAGCTCACGGACGAAGAACTTATCAGAGCAATTCGTTTTATGGTTGCCGCAGAATACGAAGCGATACAATTATATATGCAGCTTGCCGAGTCAACCGACAACAAACTTGCCGTAGAAGTGCTCAAGGATATAGCAGATGAAGAGCGTGTGCATGCGGGAGAATTCCTAAGATTGCTCCATGAACTTGCACCCGATGAGAAAAAGTTCTATGCCAAGGGGGCAAAAGAAGTTGAAGTGGAAATCAAAAAATGAAATCTTAAGGTGCTGTGAAACATACTCGACCTATATCGACAAATGATGTAATTGATAACAGGTTGAAGATGTCAAATCATCAAGGGACTGTTTCCAAATCAAAACTCGCATCTGGTTCAGTGGTGGGCTTATACCCAGTCATACTTGATGGTGGCAGAACCAAAATTTATGTTTCTGATGCGAGTAAGGAGGCAGAGACACGAAAAAAATATGAAATGCGAATGGGCAATTGACCCGATGAAATGAAAAAGCCAACCCAGTCGAGTTGGCTTTTTCATTTTCAAATGTTCAGCAATGGTTACGACTGCTCAGTGGGCTCAATTGGCGCATCACTTGGCGCAACTGGAGGAGTTTCAACCACTGGTTCAATTACTGGCTCCTTCTTGGGTAATGGTTTGCTCAATTTAACCAGTGTCACTCCCTTAGGCTTTGATTTCCTTACGACTTTTTTCTTAGCCACTTTCTTCACCTCTTCTGTCTTCGGTGTGGTGGGTTCTGACTCAAAAATATCGCTTATCTTTTTAAGAAATTCTGCTTCAAATTTTTTCTTAGGTGCTGTCTTTACAGCAGGTTTCTTCTCAACTTTCACCTTCTCAGCGATCTTGTTTGTCTTAGGTTCAGGTTTCACTACTTCTTTCTTCACTTTTGCGTCTACTGTAGTGGCTTTTGTGGGTACAGGCTTTGGTTCAGCATTTTTCTTCGTATTTGCCTTAGTAGCAGCCACTGGAACAGACTTTGCAGTTGCTGTGGGTACAAATGTAGGTGTCAAATTAACGATTGTTTTTTTATTATAAGCACGTTTCACCTTAGCAACCTTCTTCTCCTTCTTCAAAGGTTTAACAGGAAGTGTTACTTCGAGTTCGGGTACAACAACCTTTGGTTTGCGACCCCTTTTGTTGGGCTCAGCTTTTTCAACAAATTTGGCTGCTGGTTTACGACCACGTTTTTTGGCGACCTTGGGTTCTTTTTCAATAACCTCAGTTTTTTCAGGTTTAGCACCAAGTTTCTTTATGATTTCTTGGATTTGCTCAACATATTGCTTCGCTTCAGCAAGCTCATCATAATACATCATGAGCATCGATTCGAGTTCCTGATCTGTGAATTTGACTGTTTTCATGGTGGTTGTTATTGTTTATAAGCTGCAAAGGTATTGATTTTCAAAATAACACAAAATAATTGTATGGGTATGTCAAGAACGGTATGATTTCAAAGAAGGGTATTTGAAAATTACATCCAAAAAAATTCTCACCAAATTTTTTTAAAACGTCATATTCTGGCGTAGCCACGGTTTATCTTTATGCCAAATACAAAAACCATGTCACCAATAATGTCGTTGATTGAAGAGTTAAACTCGCTCTGCGAAATGTATGTTTCTCAAAAAGAAGATTTTCACCAGACATCCCGAATCCGAAAAAACTTCACAGAATTCGTGAGGGAGGGCTATAACATCGTTACCCCACAATTTGATCCTACTTCAGAAGAATATGATAGACTTTCTGATATTGGGAAATTAAGCTGTGAAAGATTAATAGTAACTCACAAGAAAAAAATGGAGGCAATTAATTCAGAGCAATATGAGTTTGCAGCAGACCTGAGAGAATTGGAAAGAGAATTGTACAAAATGGTAGCATATGACTTCGCCACAACTATATCAAATAGATTTTTTGTGCTGAAATCAGAAGAATCGAAGGAAATAATCTACAACGACTATGATGGCAAACTCAAAGATGTATTCAAATTAACATAGCATAGAATTGATCAATAGCGTTTTACAAGGATTTTCTTTACTATAAGTATAAACACGTAAAACACATCAAAATGGCGATTTATAAGTTAATATTTGACAACCAACTTTTCTTGTATATGAATGGAGGACTTATCTATAAAAGATGGCTTAATACTGGGCAATCATTTGTGTTTGATGTAATGCCTTATGCTAAATATACTTATGCCAGCATTACCGACACGACAAAAAAAAAGAAACCAAAATAGACGGTTTGGCAATACTCCTTTTATGAATAAATACGATAAATTGTTTTTAAAACAAGCTCGCTTGGGCTATTCTAACTTCATTTCCCGATATCATCGGACAAGTCAAGATCAGGATTTGCGTGAGCGGAAACATACACTCGATAATGAGTTTGTTTTTACCGATGATAATGTTAAACGGCTCAATATTATAAATACCTCGTTAACTGAAAAATCAGAAGCAGCTTACCAACAAGCTGAAAAGCTGGAAAATGATGTTTTAACATTAATGAAGAATCATGATCCATTTATCTCCGACTATGAAATACAATTTAAGCTGAGCTTCTTTTCTGAAAGAAAATATTCCAATATCCCTGATTTACAAGGCAACCCGTTTTTTGAGTGTGAACCAATATGGTTTCATAAAGCTGGACATGGAAAAGAATCTGATAAAAATCAACACAAAGACTGGCTCTTTAAAACTGACCATACTGAAGTGATCCACGAAGGTCATCCATTATATACCTTTCGTCATTGTTATTTGTTTCATGATCTTATTTATCACACCATTCTATCCTATCAAGATATTTTAGATATTGAGGATATCTGGATAGAAGTTGTACTGAGAATACAGAATTTTCAGGTCATTTAATATTTGTCTACTATAGCTTAAACCCTATCGGGTTGCGCTTTTTCATTTGAGAAAATTCCTTCTCATCCTGATTGTAGATAGCTGTCAATGTCATCGGGGAACTGATGTTTCCAGAGAACCCAAGTTTTCGTGATAACATTTGCGCTTTTTCAGGTTTTAACTCTTTGAACTCATAATTCGCTATCAGCCGACCCTTCCTAAGCAGAGCACTGTCAATCCTTGAAAGATCGGTATTGAATGAACAGATGACCTGAATGTTGAGGCAATCCGAAAGTAAGCCATCAGAAATGTTGAGCAGAGCTGTCACTGGCGAATGACCCTCTTTTTCCCTGTCGATAACGATGTTCTCAGCATCTTCAATGACAAAAATTGAGTTCGGATTGTCAATCAAAATTGAAATCAGGTCAGGGTTGGTAATACTCCCAGCCATGTTTGGAGGTAAGAAAATCACATTCTTGTTGAGTATAGATATAAGGTGTCTTATATAAAATGTTTTTCCAGTGCCACTTTTTCCATGTAACAGGATGATCCCCTTATCATTCTTCTTGGACAACCTTTTCACAATCGTCTGGTGGACTTCAGCAAAATCATCATTATAGTTTTGCTCTAAATTCAACTTTGGTTTTAGAATTTGCAGGGTCTTAGTTGTGATGCCAAACCGTGAGTTGTATAATAGTGAGATTTCGGGCTTTTGTCTGGACTTTCTTTCTTTGAATTTCTTGAGTCCTTTTATCACGGAATCAACTTTGGATGCATCAGTCTTTCGAAAAAGGAACCTTACTTTTGATTGGTTCGTATCAAAATATACAATGAGATCATCGTATAGGAAGTAAAAAACATCGTCATACTCGGCATTTTTACTCCCATTAAAATACCTTTTATCATAATACAGCTCTTTGAGCTCCAATTTGTACGATTCTATAAACCACTTACTTGCTTTCTTACAGTCGATGTTTATCTCATGAATATAATTAGGAATTGAGTTAAAATGGGCGAGGAACAGGTTGAACTCATTAAGGTAGGAGCCGTTGCGTTCAGCAAACACATCTCCCAAATTTATTATAGAAGAAGTTTTTTCCAGTTCAAATGATTTCGATTGCAGATGGTTTAGGTTGATTTTCGTGGAGTTCATGTTATAAGGTTATTTAAATCAATGTCAAAAGTAGTCTGGAGAAACGCCAAACAATGTCGTTGCAACAATGTTGATGAATGCCCTGCCCAAAAATTTTAATTTCTACAGCAACGACATGTTTTGTCGCTGTCGATCTTTACATTTGCATCAGGTGGCAGACATCATTTGTATAATCAAAACAAAATGGAACCAAATGGCAAAACAGGACTACTTTTTCAGATACGGGGCAATCATTAAAAAACTTCAGAGAGGCAACGAAGCATCTTTCGAAGAAATCAAAGAATACCTGATGAAAGAGTCGGAATTTCAGGATCGCCCGTTTTCGATATCCATTCGAACCTTCCAACGTGATCTGAATGAAATACGTACCCTCTTTAACATTGATATCCAGTGTAATTTGTCAACCAAGGAATATTATATTGCGAATGACCAGCAATCAGACCTAAATAACAGCATGCTTGAATCCTTTGACATGATTAACTCCCTGAATATCATGAGCGATGTTTCTAAATATATGTTTTTCGAAAAACGAAAATCGAAGGGAATTCATCATTTTTATGGGTTACTACATGCAATCAAAAATCATATTGTAATTAACCTTATTCATCAAAAATATGAATATGATGACCCTACAGAAAGATTAGTGGAACCATTGGCACTCAAAGAATCTAAAGGAAGATGGTATCTCTTTGCAAAAGATACTAATGATAAAAGACTAAAGACATTTGGATTGGACAGGGTAATAGAATTTTCCTACACCCCTAAAAGGTTCGATTACCCTAAAAATCTTGATGTCAATGAAATTTTCCATCATTGCTTCGGGGTTATTAACCCAGATCATGGGAGCCCTGAAGAAATCATTCTATCCTTCGAACCTGAACATGGAAAGTATATAAAAAGCTACCCATTACATGAATCTCAGACCATTCTTCGGGATGATGAGGATGAACTGAGGATCAAGCTGAGTCTTTATGTAACCCTTGATCTTATTATGGAGATTCTCTTTCACAGGGATAAAGTTGAAATAATTGCACCGAAGAGTCTGAGGGAAGAGGTTGTAAGTATTCACAGGAATGCCATCGCAATAAATGAAAAGTCATGAGGTTCTGCGCTCTTGATATTAAAACTGCTAATAATGATCCTTCCAGTATCTGTGAGATCGGCATAGGAACATTTGAGGATGGTGTATTGATCGACACTTTTAGAACATACGTTGACCCTGATTGCCCCATTGATCTATCATATACTGAAAAAGTTCACGGTATTACTGATGAAATGACGAATGGATTTCTCACATTCGATGAGACTTATGATTATGATGGATTGCGTGATAAGTTGGAAAATAAAATAATTGTTCACCATTCACCTTTTACACGCAAAGCATGGGAGAAGGCGATCAGGAAGTATGATTTGGAATCTTTCAAAATATTATGGCTTGATTCTGAAACAGTGGCGATGAAAACTTGGGACGAATTCTTTTTTGGAGATTGTCCTTTAGAATATGTGGTTTCAAGATTGGGTATTGATCTTGAATATCCTGATGCTCTAAGTTGTGCAATTGCCGCTGGGAATATCGTATTAGCAGCATGTAAGAAATCAGCTATAGGTGTTGTGGAATTATTTAACCAAGTTGAAAAAGGGAAAACAAAAAAATATATTTAGATTTGTAGAATGAGATTCTATTCACTCGATGTCGAAACTGCCAATCATGACCATTCTTCGATGTGTCAAATCGGAGTTGGGGTTTTTGAGGACTTAGTTCTGGTTGATACTTGGAAATCATTTATTGATCCTCAAGATAGTTTCCATTGGTTCATGATAAATATCCATGGCATTACTGCAAATCACGTTAAAGGAATGCCAACATTCCCCATGGTTTATCCTTTCCTCAGGAAGATGTTTGAAAACAGCATCGTGGTTCACCATACTCAGTTTGATCGTATCGCATTTCGAAAAGCATACGATAAATACAATCTGGAACCTTTTCCCGCTCATTGGCTGGACTCTGCTCAGGTTGCACGTAATACTTGGAAAGAATATGGAGATGGTGGCTTTAATTTGGAGCATATAGCATATCGTTTAGGAATAGAGTTCCAGCACCATGATGCACTGGAAGATGCAGTTGCATGTGGTAAGGTTGTGGTGGAGGCGATAAAGAACAAGGGGGTTCAACTTGATAAGTGGTTATCCTATGAAAAGTAGAAATATTTGAATTGTTTTCTGTAAATGGCACAATTCAAAAAAGCTCCAATCGGTTGCTAAATAAAAAATAGTGTTAATTAAATTCACACCCTAACTTAAAAAATATAAAAATGATCGACAATTCGTACCTTACTGAGAATGAAAAACTTTTTATTGAATGGAAAAATGATGAATTCCATGATG
>Ga0118677_10003133_pt1 | contig 31918 bp, 24 predicted proteins | sample AliMusrvi5mmetaG_FD_86154 | JGI IMG/M metagenome (GOLD analysis project Ga0118677, IMG submission 86154) | reverse complement strand
GCCCTCGACCAATTGGCCGAGCGCCGCCAGCCAGGCCAAAAAGCGGCCCGGCTCTTTGAAACGACCTTGGTGCGCCGCATGTTTGCGGGCGAGGGGTTCGATCGCCAGGAAATCCCCGACGTCCTCGTCCACGCCGTTGCATCTCACCTTGCTGTGGCCCAAGCGGAAATCCAGCGCCTGCACCGCGCGCGGATGGAGGCGCTCACCTGGCTGGCGCGGCACTACCAAAGCGCACGGTTGGCGACGCTTTTTGATCAAGCCGCCTACACGTTCGGGGATATTACGCACTATGTGGGCCGTCAATCGCTCCGCAACGATGATCTTTACTACCGCCTCGGCACAAAATTCCAGCATGTCCTCTTCGACGAATTCCAGGACACCAGCCGCGAACAATACGAGTTCTTCCGTCCACTGCTTGAGGAGATCGGCTCCAACGGCGGCTCCTCCATCGTTGTCGTGGGCGACGAGAAGCAGGCGATCTACGGATGGCGCGGCGGCGAACGGGAATTGATGCACGCCCCGTTGCGCGAACTCGGCGCGAAGATCGGTGAAGAATCCGCCCCAACGCTGAATCGCAGCTATCGCTCCAGCCCGGCCGTTTTGAACGCGCTCAACCGGACGTTCGGCGCGCTCCGTAACGCGTGGGGCTTGGACAACCCCGTGCTCGAAGCCGCAGGCCGCGAATGGGTCGAGGGCTTTGTCGATCATGTCCCCGCGCCGCGCGTGGCCAACCTGCAAGGCGAAGTGCGGCTCTTTGAAGCGACGAAAGGCGATGACGAAGACAAGAATGCCCCGCTCATTGCCCAAGTTGTGGACCTCGTGAGCGAACACCAGCAACATGGCCGCAGCGTCGCTGTGCTGCTTCGCAAAAACAAACTCCTCTCGCGGCTCATGGCTGGGATTCGCCATGCCTGCCCGGACGCCGACGTCAGCGGCGAGGGGGGCAATCCGCTCACCGACTCCCGCGCGGTCGAGTTGCTGCTCTCCCTCTTTACCTGGCTCGATCACCCTGGCCACACGGCGGCCCGTTTCCATGTGTTGACGAACCCGGCGCGCGCCGCGTTCGGCTTTGCCGACTCCGTGCAAGCCACCGCTGCGCCCGGCCCCGAGGAATGGCATACGCTGCGCGAAATCCGTCGCACGCTGATGGACCGTGGGCTTGCCGAAGGGGTTCGCACCTGGATTCGGCAGGAAATCTTTCTCGCATCCTGCAACGCCTACGACCGGCTCCGCTGCGAGCAGTTGTTGGAAGTGGCGCGCGAATACAGTCAGCGAGCGCCCGCACGTTTCAGCCAGTTTGTGGCCCACATTCGCAACCGTCGCGTGGAGCGCCGGGGCGGTTCCTCCGTGCGGCTGATGAGCATCCACGCCTCCAAGGGGCTGGAATTTGAAGCGGTCGTCCTGATGGACATCGACGCACGCATGGGCAGCGGTGGCGAGCCGGAGATCGCTGAACATGAAGGCGCATGGCAGGTGGTTCCCAACAAAGAGGAATCCGCACCGCTTGGCCTGGAAGAACTGCTGGAAGCCGAAGCCCGGCGGGATTTTGCGGAGGAACTCTGCGTCCTCTACGTTGGCATGACGCGCGCCCGCTCCTTCCTGGACATCGTGTTGCGCGAGGAGAGCAAAGCGCCGCTCGCCCAGTTGTTGCGGGCCGGGTGGAAGCCGGATGCAGAGCGCGTTGTCGAACGCTTCCCGGGTATTACCGTGCGCGCCTGCGACGAAGCGAACGGGCGCAGCGCAAGCCGGGAACTCGCCGATCCGGGAATCGCGCAAGCGCCCTACGGCATCCTCTCCCAAACCGAGACCGCGCGACCTTACCACCGCGCCGCTTACGCCACGCCGTCGAGCCAGGAAGAAGCAGGCACCGTCTCCGTGCCCAGCCTCCTGGCCCCGGCGAACCGGGCCGCCATGAAACGCGGCGAACTTGTTCACGCCTGGCTTTCCAAAGTCACCTGGCTCGAAGACGGCCTCCCCGCGCCTGCCGACCTGCTTTCCGCGACCGGCCCGCTCTGGGAACATCTGCCCCGCAAGGAAGCTGAAACCTTGGCCTCACGGCTTCTGCAACAAATCGCCACCCCAGGCACACCATTGCATCAGGTCTTCAGCAAGCACCTCTTTGCCCCGGAAGCGCGCGTGGAACTCTGGCGGGAACGCCGGTTCGCCGTGATGACCGCCCCGGCACAAAATACAGAACTCCTCACCGGCTCGTTTGATCGCGTAGTGCTTTGGTGCGATCCGGCGCATTGCATCCAGCAAGCGCACATCGTCGATTTCAAAACCGACCGTTTTGACAGCGAGCCGGAGCGCCTGCAACTCGAAGCGCGCTACCAGCCCCAGCTCAATGCCTACCAGCGCGCGCTCAGTTCCGCTGTGCCGGGATTGTCTCCAAGCGCGATCCAGACCTCACTCTGCTTTTTGAAGCTCTCAGAGAGTCTGTAAAAAGCAAATTCGACTGCGAATCCGAAGCAGCGTTCCCTCGTTCCCAATCAGGAGATTGGGAACGAGACGCAACCTATAACGGCATCGTTAGTAATACTTACTTGCCTGCCTTCGCCTCGGCGTTATGGTCCTCTGGCTTCGATCCTTCGGAGTTGAAAACGAGTTTGCTCCCCGAGACACTTACCGTCACGGTCTCGCCCGGTTTGATCCCGCCACGCAGAATTTCTTCCGCCATTGGGTCTTCCAGGAAACGCTCCACGGCGCGACGCATCGGGCGCGCTCCGTAGGCCGGGTCATACCCCTTCTCGATGAGAAACTCGTGGGTTGCCGCGTCCAGGACCAGTTCGATTTCCTTGGTCTTGAGCCGCTTGGCAACCTTCTCCACTTCGAGGTCCACGATCTTCACCAGATCCGGCTTGGAGAGCGTATGGAAGACGATCAGATCGTCGAGCCGGTTGATGAACTCCGGCTTGAATACGCGCTTGGCCTCTTCCATGATTTTCTCGCGCATGGCTTCATAGCCGCCGGCTTCCGTCGCACTCATCGCGCCGAAACCGAGCGTCGTTTGCTTCTTGATCAGCTCGGCCCCCACATTGGAGGTCATGATGATGATCGTGTTGCGGAAGTCGATCTTGCGTCCGAGCGAGTCGGTGACTTTGCCTTCCTCCAAAATTTGGAGCAGGAGATGCATCACGTCCGGGTGCGCCTTTTCCACCTCGTCAAAAAGGATGACGGAGTAGGGACGGCGACGAACGGCTTCGGAAAGTTGCCCGCCTTCCTCGTAACCGACATAGCCGGGAGGCGACCCGATGAGCCGGGAGGCCGTGAATTTCTCCATGTATTCCGACATGTCGATCTGGATCAGCGCATCGCGGTCGCCGAACATGAACTCCGCCAGTGAAGCGGTGAGGAACGTCTTGCCGACACCGGTTGGTCCCAGGAAAATGAACGAGCCGATGGGACGGCGCGGATCTTTCAAGTCTGCGCGGGAACGGCGCAGCGCCTTGGAGATGGCCGTGATCGCCTCGTCCTGGCCGATGACGCGCTTCTTCAATTCCTCTTCCATGGCGAGGAGCTTGGCGGTCTCGGCCTGCTCCATGCGGTGCAGCGGGACGCCGGTGGTCTTGGAGACCACGGAAAGAATATCGTCGTCGGAAACCACGACTTCCTTTTCCTCGCGGGCTTCCCGCCATTCGTTGAGGATTTTTTCCAGCTTCTCCTTGGTCTGCTTCTCGGTGTCGCGAAGGGAGGCGGCCTTTTCGAAGTCTTGTGCCTTGATGGAAGCTTCTTTCTGGCCGCGGATTTCCTCGATTTCCGCTTCGATATGCTTCACATCTGGCGGACGGGTCATTGCGGCAATACGCGCCCGCGCTCCGGCCTCGTCCATCACGTCGATGGCCTTGTCCGGCAGGAACCGGCCCGTGATGTAGCGGTCGGAGAGCTTGGCGCACAGTTCCAGGGCTTCATCGGTGATTTTCGCCCGGTGATGTGCCTCATACTTGGGCCGCAGTCCCTTCAAAATTGCGATGGTGTCCTCGACGTTGGGTGCCTCCACCTTGACGGTCTGGAAACGGCGTTCCAACGCGGCGTCTTTCTCGATGTGCTTGCGGTACTCGTTGAGTGTCGTTGCGCCGATGCACTGCAATTCGCCCCGGCTCAACGCCGGTTTGATGATATTGGAGGCATCCATAGCTCCTTCCGCCGAGCCCGCGCCGACGATGGTGTGCAGCTCGTCGATGAAGAGCAGAATGTTTTTGCTGCGGCGAATCTCGTCCATCACAGCCTTGATGCGCTCCTCAAACTGCCCCCGGTATTTGGTTCCGGCGACCATTAGGGCGAGATCCAGCGTCACCACTTTCTTTTCGCGCAAAATCTCCGGGACAGTTCCGGCGGCGATTTCCTGTGCGAGCCCCTCCACAATGGCCGTCTTGCCGACGCCCGCTTCGCCGAGCAACACGGGGTTGTTCTTGGTGCGGCGGCAGAGGATCTGGATGACGCGCTCGATTTCATTGTGGCGGCCAATCACGGGATCGAGTTCGCCCTTGCGGGCCATCTCTGTTAAATCACGTCCGAATGCGCGCAGGGCGGGCGTCTTGACATCGCCCTTCTTTCCCGCCTCGGCGGGAGTTCCGGCTCCGGCGGTTGGTTGACCTTCCTCTTCTGCTTCGCCTTCCGGCGGCGTGAAATTCGGGTCGAGTTCCTTGAGGATTTCGTTACGGGTCTTCTCAATATCGACCTCCAGATTCTTCAGTACGACGGCGGCAACACCTTCGCCTTCCCTCAACAGGCCCAGCAGAATATGCTCGGTGCCGACGTAGGTGTGATTGAGCGCCTTGGCTTCCTTCCCGGCCAGCGCGAGGACTTTCTTTACGCGTGGAGTGTAGGGAATATTACCAACGATTTTCCCCTCCGGCCCCGCGCCGACTTGTTTCTCGACTTCCGCTCGGACGGTCTCCAATTCCAGCCCCATCTTCTGGAGCACATTCACGGCGACCCCCTGACCGAGTTTGATCAGCCCCAAAAGCAGGTGTTCGGTGCCGACGTAATTGTGATTGAACCGCTCCGCTTCCTTCCGGGCAAGCGCAAGCACTTGTTGAGCGCGTGGAGTAAAATTATTCATGGTGAGGTTCTTCGGTTGTGGGCCTTGGAATGACCGCTTTGCTCGTATTCGGGTTCGGAAATACTTTCAATTTTTCACGGAAAATTGCCGCGCGCAAGGCGTCGCGTTCTTCCGGGTCGAGTTTTTGTTGCGATGCTCCGCCTTGCAAGTGGGCGGGCTGGGTGATTACAAACAATTCGTCAATTTCCGTTTGCCGTTCCGGCGGGAAAAAGCCGAGATCCACCCCCAGTTTTAGAAAAGAGAGGAGGTTCAGCGCTTCCTTGGAGGTCATCGCGTAAGCGTGCGAAAGGATGCCAAACCCGCGTCCGATGTTGTCCAAGAGTGTTCCCGGTTTCTGCTGGAGCAGAATTTGGCGGGCGTTTTCCTCATTCTCGATGATCTTCTCGATCACCTTGTTAAGCTGCGAAATAATCTCCTCTTCCGGCTCGCCCAGCGTGATCTGGTTGGAAATTTGGAAAAGATTGCCCATTGCCTCGGTCCCTTCACCATACAGACCGCGCACCGCCAAGCCGATTTTGTTAATCGCCTGGATAACCTGGTTGATCTGCTCGCTCAGGACGAGTCCAGGCAGATGCACCATTGCCGAGGCGCGCATGCCTGTGCCGACGTTGGTGGGGCACGCCGTCAGATACCCGAGCTGCGGATGGAAAGCGTAATCGAGCTTGGTTTCCAGAGCGCTGTCCACCTTATCCAGCACCTTGAACGCATTGCGAAGTTGCAAGCCAGGACGGAGCACCTGCATCCGCAAGTGATCCTCTTCGTTGATCATGATGCTCAGCATCTGCTGTTTATCGACCACCACGGCGCTTCCGGCTCCCTTGGCGGCATGCTCGCGGCTGATGAGATGGCGCTCCACCAGCAACTGCTTCTCCAGTGCAGTCAATTCCTGCAGATAAGCAGAAAGCGCATCGTCCATTTCCGGCAGGGCTTCCACCTGTGGCTTGATCAGCTCCAGAACTTGCAGACGGTCGTTCTTCTTGGCCCATCCGGGGAAGGGATGGCCACGAAGATTTCTCGCCAGACGAACCCGGCTGGAAATGACGATCTGGTGATGAGGGCCGTCATCCCGAGCCCGCTCGCCGCCGCTCGAAAAAAGGCTCTTGATATTCACGGTGTTTGTTCCAGTTCCCGAAGTTGATCGCGAAGCTGGGCTGCCGTCTCGTAGTTTTCCTCGACGATAGCCTTGTCCAGATCGCGCTTGATTTGTTTCATCCGTGCTCCAAGTTCAATGCTGCGACTGAGCCGCGCCGGGACTTTGCCGGTATGGGTCGTGCGTCGGTGCATGGCCTTGAGCAATCCCTCCAGCCCTTCCTCAAAAGTATCGTAGCAAACCGCGCAGCCGAGCCGCCCGGTCTTCTTGAAGTCCGCCTGGGTGAATCCGCATGCGGGGCAGCGTTGCACCGCCGCACCTTTTTCCACTTCCTGCTCGGCTCCGAGTCCCGGTAGCAAATCCACCAAGGCAAAGGAGAGGGGATCTGTAACGCCCTTTTCCTTCGAGCAGGATTCGCACAGGTTCACCTTCTGCATCTTGCCATCGACAATTTGCGTCAAGAATACCGTCGCAGGATTGGTTTTGCACACATCGCAGACCATTTGGCTCGGAGGTTCTGTTAAAGGTTCCTACTCAATCAATCGACGTGCCAGAGGCTTGTGTCAACTCGTGGTAGCGTTTAATAAATTTTGCCGTCAGCGAGCCGGGGACGCCGTCCCCAATCGGGCGCGTATCGAGGCTCACCACTGGGATGATTTCCGCTGCCGTTCCCGTGAGGAAAAACTCGTCTGCCGTGAAGAGATCATACCGGGTCAGGTTCACTTCATTGATGGACATCCCGAACTCTTGGGCCATCTCCAGGACCACGTTGCGTGTAATTCCGCCAAGAGCGCCAGCCGAGGTGGGAGGTGTGAAAAGCCGCCCGTTCTTCAGGATAAAGATATTGTCTCCGGTGCATTCGGCCACATACCCCTGCTCGTTTAGCATGAGACCTTCGCCTGCATCGCCTGCCTCGATTTTAGCCAGGATGTTATTGAGGTAATTGAGCGATTTGATGGCAGGGCTGAACGCCCCCGGAGCCACGCGCCGGGTGGCGCACGTCACCACGGTAAGACCGTTGCGGTAAAGCTCTTCCGGGTAAAGCTTGATGGCGGCGGCGATAATGATGGTGGTAGGCCGGAGACAATTCTTTGGGTTTAGCCCCAGATCGCCCACGCCGCGCGTGACCACGAGCCGGATGTAACCGTCACGCAACCCGTTCTGGCGGCAGCTTTCCAGCGTCGCTTCCGTCATCTCTGCTTTGGACAGAGGAATCGTCAGTGCGATGGCTCGGGCGGAATCATAGAGACGGTCAATATGCTCCTCCAAACGGAAGACGCGCCCGTTGTAAAACCGGATGCCTTCAAAAATGCCATCGCCATAGAGCAGTCCGTGATCAAACACGGAAATTTTCGCGTCTGCCTCAGGATAAAAAACGCCATCAATATAAATCTTCTTCATAAGTCGGAAAAAACGTCAGGTTTCCCTGCGCCGGGTTGACTGTTTTGCCTTGTCCGCAGCGGGGAAATCGGGTCAGGAATCGCTTTTCAGCAAACCATCCACAATCTCCACTTTGCGGTCACCGCGTTCGGCCAACCGGGCGTCGTGAGTTACCACCACTAATGTTTTCTGGTTTTCCCTGACCAACGCAAGCAGCAAATCGACGATCGTTCCTCCCGTCTTCGAGTCGAGATTGCCCGTCGGCTCGTCCGCGAAAATCACTGTTGGGTCATTGATGATCGCACGGGCAATGGCCACACGCTGCTGTTCTCCACCGCTCATCTCCGCCGGGAGATGGTGTTTACGCTCCGCCAAGCCCACCTTTTCAAGCGCCCGTTCCGCTGCTTCGCGCAGGTGCCGACCATCGATCATCGTCGGCAGCATCACGTTTTCCAAGGCGGTCAATTCCGGCAGCAGAAAATAACCTTGGAACACAAATCCCATACGCTCATTGCGCATCCGCGCCTCTGCGCGTTCGCTCCCTTTATACAGCTCCCTCCCCTCGAACGTCACCGTGCCCGACTCCGGCCGCTCCAAGCCGGCCATCGTGTAAAGCAGCGTCGTCTTCCCCGCGCCGGAAGCCCCTACGAGAAAAACGGATTCGCCTCGATGGATGTCCAGAGAAATTCCCCGGAGCACGTCAATCTGGCGCGAGCCGATCTTGAAAGAGCGCCGCAAATTGCGCGCGCTCAAATGAATCTCGTTTTGCATCTCTTGGCTGGGCATGAAACTGAGGCTAGCGGGAGAAATCGCGAAGTGCAACTTGCGAACGCATCCGCGTTTCTAAGTCTTCCGCACCTGCCTCATTCCCTCAAAAAGCACAATCCCCACCGCTGTCGCCAGGTTGAGGCTGCGCGTTTTACTTGTCATCGGGATGGTCCGACAGCGCTCTGGGTGCGCCGCCAACAACGGCTCCGGCAGTCCCTTTGTCTCGCGTCCAAAAACCAGGAAATCCCCCGGTGCGAATTGAGCATCGTAATAGGGCGCATCGCTCTTGGTAGTCAAATACCAGAACCGCCCCTCGGGATGCGCGGTCTGGAGTTGCGCAAACGAGTCCCATAGTTCCACCCGCGTCTCCTTCCAGTAGTCGAGCCCCGCGCGCTTGAGCGTTTTGTCGTCGATGGAGAACCCGAGCGGACGTACCAGATGAAGCGTCGCGTCGGTGGCGAGACACAACCGGGCGATGTTGCCGGTGTTGGGCGGAATCTCCGGCTCGATCAGAACGACGTTAAACATGGGGAAGGGGATAGCAGGGGAGCGCAAGGATCGGAATCACGAAATGCGCCAAAATCCTGCCTCCTTTCGCCCGAAACCGAAATATCTTGGAAGAAGTCGATCCTTGTCATCGTGTGGTAAATAGGATTTAATGTATCCCAACAGGAAAAGCTTATGAGCGACATCACTAAGAACCAGGAAAACGCCAGCAAATTTGAAGCTGGCAAAGCCCATGCCAAGCAGGCCGCTGAAGAACTTCGCGCCGCTGCCGAAGAAAAAGCCTCGGAATTTCGTTCCGTAGCCGAAGAAAAAGCCGCCGAATTTCGCACCGTTGCGGAATCCAAAGCCAACGAATACCGCGCAAAAGCGGAAGAAACCTACCAACACGCCCGCACGCGCGCCCGCACGCTGCAGGAAGAGGGCGAAGCTTATGTCCGGGAAAATCCGCTCCGTGGCGTGCTCACTGCACTGGGAGTTGGGTTTGTTCTCGGCCTGATCTTTCGCCGCTAGCCGGTCGCGTCACCCCGCGAATCACGGACTATGATCGAAACCACGCCGCCGTCCAACGAGCGGCCTGCGGCAGAGGGCGGACTTTCCAGTCATTTGCTCTCCCTGCTGGCCTCGTTTGCAGGCTATTTTCGTGCCCGCATGGAGCTGGCCGGGATTGAAGGCAAGGACGCCGCCGCCCTCTACATCAAAGGCGCGGTCATCCTGGTCATCGCCCTCGGCCTCCTCGCCTTCGGCTATGCGTTGCTTTGGGTGGGGATCATCGCCCTGTTCGCTGCAGTCTTTCATTTCCATTGGGGCTGGTGCGTTGTCGTGATTGGGCTGTTGCATCTCGTCGGCGCATTCCTGGGCCTTGTAGCCGTCCTGCGCCTTTGGAAAAAACCGGTCTTTACGGCAACCCTCGAAGAATTCAGAAAGGACCAGGAATGGCTGAACCGGCACAAATGAGACGTTCGTTTGACCGCAAGGAGGAACTCATCTCCGAACTTGGGTGGGCGCGCGCCGAACTTTCCCGCAATCTTCACGATGCTCGGAACGACCTCGACCTTGTCTCCCACTTCAAGCATTCCGTGACCCACCGGAAAACCGCGTGGTTTGCCGGAGCAGCCGTCGTTGGGTGGGTGCTGTCACGCCTCCCAGGACGTAGAAAAGCTGACCCCAAGGCGCACCGGCAAAGCACGGAAACCTTGAAGGAAGTCGAACGCGCTGGGTTGCTACTAACCCTTCTTAACGTGCTCTTCACCGTTTTCAAACCTGCTCTTACCGCTCTAGCCTCCAAAAAAATCACCGAACTGGCAGCACGCGGCGATTCCGGCTGGCGCAAACCGTTCCGCTGAGATTTTCCCCGTCAAAAACAGGGAACCCCTCAATTTTTTTAATCCGCGTAGCGTTTTGCATTGATTTCATTGCTTCCGTAGTGTCGTTTTTCCCGTCAGCCAATGTCAGCCACCCCCACTCCCATCCCAATCGCTGTTCCCAAGCCGACGGCCATCCCGGACGTAGTCCAAACTTTGGAGCACGTCGATCAGTATCTCTTTATCGGCCAGCAGTCGAACGCCTCGGACATCCATCTTTCCGTCAACAGTCGCCCCGTCTGGCGTCGTAACGGGCAACTGGAGCCGATCTGGCTGAAAGCCCCCGTCCTGAGCGCAGCGGATACCGAGCGCCTAGCCCTGAGCTTTCTCAATGAGGAGCAAAAAAAGCATCTTGCCGACCGCGGTGATGCTGATTTTGCTTACGCTAACCAGTTTGGTCGCTTCCGTACCAGCGTCGTCCGGCACCGGCTCGGCTACGACATGACCTTCCGCATCATCAGTACCCAACTGCGGAGCATGGAAGAACTCGGGCTACCAGCATCTCTCAAACTTCTTACCCAATACCATAACGGCCTCGTCCTTGTTACCGGCTCTGTGGGCTGCGGCAAATCGACAACCCTTGCGGCGCTGATTGACGAAGTCAACCGCACCCGGCACGACCACATCATTACGCTGGAAGACCCCATCGAATACGTCATCAACTCCAAAGGTTGCCACGTCACCCAGCGTGAAGTCCATACCCACACCCGCTCCTTCGCTGCGGCGCTACGTGGTTCGTTGCGTGAGGACCCCGACGTCATCATGGTCGGTGAAATGCGAGACCTGGAAACCATCCAGCTCGCCATTACCGCGGCGGAAACTGGTCACTTGGTGCTTGGCACCCTGCACACCGGGAACGCTGCCCGCACCCTCGACCGCGTACTCGACGTCTTCCCCACCGACCAACGGGAACAAATTCGCGTCATGGTCAGCGAATCCCTGCGTGGCATCATTAGTCAGCAGCTCGTTCCCCGCATTGACAACACGGGCCGCGCCCTCGCCTTGGAAATCCTCGTTAACACCCCCGCCGTTGCTGCCACCATCCGCGATGGTAAAACCTTCATGCTGCCTGGCATCATGCAGACTGGGCGCAAACTCGGCATGCAACTCATGGACGACGATCTCATGTCCCTCTACGACCAAGGTATCATCTCCCAAGATGAAGCCTATGCTCGCGCCGACCAAAAGCAGATCATGCGGCAGCACTTCGCCCACTAACCCCCTTTCTTTCAGATGGCATACATCGACCAGTTTTTCAAAGTCCTCATCGAAGCGGGCGCTTCGGATTTTCATCTTGGCCAAGGGCAGCCCCCAAAAATCCGACAACACGGCGATATCGTGCCCATCCGCGAAGAAGTTCTCACCGTGGAAGAATGCGCTTACATGATGAGCGAAATCGCAGGTCCCGAACGCTGGGCCCGCTTTGAAGAATGTGGCGACCTCGACTTCGCCTACGAAATGGACGCGGAATCCCGCTTCCGCTGCAACTTCCTCAAGCAGACCAACGGCTACGGCGCCGTCTTCCGTCTCATCCCGACGAAAATCCTCACCCTCGAACAACTCGGCATCCCCGAAGTCGTCAAGGATTTCTGTAAAATGCGAGGAGGTCTCGTTCTTGTCACCGGACCCACCGGTTCCGGTAAAAGCACGACACTCGCGGGCATGATGGACTACATCAACGTCAATTACGCCCGGCACATCGTCACCATCGAGGAGCCGATCGAATTCGTTCACAACAACAAGAAGAGCATCATCACCCAGCGCGAAGTGCCCGACCACGCAATTGACTTCCCTTCGGGCCTCAAAGCCGCCTTGCGTGAAGATGCCGACATCGTCCTCGTAGGTGAAATGCGCGACTTGGAGACTATCTCCCTCGCGCTGACTGCTGCCGAAACCGGCCTCCTTGTTTTCGGCACATTGCACACCAACAACGCCCGCAAAACCGTGGACCGTCTCGTGGACGTCTTCCCCTCCGATCAGCAGGGGCAGGTTCGCACCATGCTTTCTTCCTCCCTGCGCGGCGTCGTCGCCCAGTTGCTCCTCAAACGGTGCGACAAACCGGGCCGCATCGCCGTTAACGAAATCCTCGTCGGCAACTCCGCCGTCTCTGCCATCATTCGCGAAGGCGCTACACAGAAATTGCAAGACGTCATCGTTGGCGGCAAAGGGCAGGGGATGCAATTTATGGACGACGCCATTTGGAGCGTCATGCAGCAAGGCATCGTCTCCCCGCACGAAGCCTACATGAAAGCCATCGACAAGAACCGCTTCAAAGTCTTCCTGCCCAAGGAAGAAGCTGATCTGGCCAACTCCGCAGGCGGGGTAGGGTAGGGAATGCTTAAATAAGTAAAGTATGGCTGAGGTTTCCGTATTAATAAAAAACGCTCGCCAGATGCTTTCTAATGCTCATTGGATTGCACTTGCGGCTCTCGGAGCGTTTGCACTTAGCCTTTTCTTGGGAGTCTTACCGTCATCATACGCCCTTTCGGCACTTGTTACTGGTGTGATTTTTTTCCTTAGCATAGTTGCTGTTTGGCATAGTCGTACCAAACTAGCTTTTGCAGTTTTATTTTTGGTGCTTATTTCCGGCCACAAAGTTGCCGAACACTTTGGAAATCCTATACTGGGAGCGTATTCGCAGTATTTCAGGCTCTTTTTCCAGTGGATCACACTTCTATTAATGGTCTCGTTTGCTCTCCTTGCATTGTTCCGCACCCGCATTGCCCGCTATTGTCGACTCGACGAGAATCAGTAAACTGAATGAGTAGGAGGTGGTGGCTCAGGATGATCCTCACCAGTGAAAAAGAATCGCAAACCATGTTGAGCTCCCGGCCCAACCTGTCGTATAAGTAGCCTTTCTACCTATGGCTACTCCCTTTCAATACCAGGACCCGTTCCCGCTCGGAAAAGACGAAACCGAATATTACCTCCTTACCCACGACGGCGTTTCCGTCGCTGAATTTGAGGGCCAGGAAATCCTCAAAGTAGCCCCCGAAGCCCTCACCGCCCTCTCTAAAGCCGCCTTTCACGACTGTGCCTTCATGCTGCGGCCTGCGCACCTCGCCCAAGTCGCCGCCATTCTCGACGATCCCGAAGCCAGCGACAACGACCGCTACGTCGCCCTCACCATGTTGCGCAATGCCGAAGTTGCAGCCAAAGGCGTCCTCCCATTCTGCCAGGACACCGGCACCGCCAACATCGTCGGGAAAAAAGGCCAGCGCGTATGGACTGGCATCGACGACGCCGAAGCCCTCAGCCGCGGCGTTTACGAGACCTACACGCAGGAAAACCTGCGCTATTCCCAAACCGTCGCCCTCGACATGTATGAGGAGAAAAACAGTGGCAACAACCTCCCCGCGCAGATCGACCTCATGGCCACCCCCGGCGGCGAATACAAATTCCTCTGTGTCGCCAAAGGCGGCGGCTCGGCCAACAAGACCTATCTCTACCAGGAAACCAAAGCGCTTCTTAATCCGAAGACGCTCATCCCGTTCCTTGTCTCCAAAATGGCCCACCTCGGCACCGCCGCGTGTCCGCCCTATCACATCGCCTTCGTCATCGGCGGCACCAGCGCCGAAGCCTGCTTGAAGACCGTCAAGCTCGCCAGCGTCAAATACCTCGACGCCCTCCCCACCAAGGGCAACGCCCAGGGCCAGGCCTTCCGCGATCTCGAACTGGAAGCCACTCTCCTCAAAGAAGCCCAAAAGCTTGGCCTCGGTGCCCAGTTCGGCGGCAAATACTTCGCGCTCGACATCCGCGTCGTCCGGCTCCCCCGGCACGGAGCCTCCTGCCCCGTCGGCCTCGGCGTCTCCTGCTCCGCCGACCGCAACATCAAAGCCAAGATCAACAAAGAGGGCGTCTGGATCGAAAAACTCGAAACCAACCCCGCCCGCTTCATCCCGGAAAAATACCGGAAAGCAGCCGAAGGCACGGTGGTCAAGATCGACCTCAACCGGCCCATGGAAGAAATTCTCGCCGAGCTTACTAAATACCCCGTCGCCACGCGGCTTTCGCTTAACGGCACTATCATCGTCGGGCGTGATATCGCCCACGCGAAACTGAAAGAGCGCATCGACGCCGGAAAAGGGCTCCCAGACTACCTCAAAGCCCACCCGATCTACTACGCCGGTCCCGCCAAGACGCCCACTGGAATGCCTTCCGGCTCCTTCGGCCCCACCACCGCCGGGCGCATGGATAGCTATGTGGAACTCTTCCAGAGCCACGGCGGCTCGAAGATCATGATTGCCAAAGGCAACCGCACCCAGCAAGTCACCGACGCCTGCAAGAAATACGGCGGCTTCTACCTTGGCTCCATCGGCGGTCCTGCGGCCATCCTCGCCCAGAACAACATCAAAAAAGTCGAGGTGCTCGAATATCCCGAACTCGGGATGGAAGCCATCTGGAAAATTGAAGTGGAAGATTTCCCTGCGTTCATCCTCGTGGATGATAAGGGGAACGACTTCTTCCAGCAGATCGCCGACAACTGCAGCGCCTGCGCGCCCGCCCCACACAAACACTAGGTTGTCATTAGCGAAAAATCATTAAAGCAAGGCCGCCGGAGTAATCTGGCGGCTTTGTTGTGTACAAGGCTTATCAGCATCTTTTAGCGAAAAGGAATACGAAGAAGTCCGATGACGATGAGTCCAAAGACGATTAGGCATGCCGAGGCAGAAAAACGTATAACCTTTGCTGAGGGATCATTCCATGCCTCGATCAAGCTACGCAATGCGCGCACCCACAGAATAGTGAGCCCTAAGCCGACTAAGAACGGCAACAAACTCTCCCACCAATACAGAGGAACGTGCTTTAGTCTCTTCTCATCGCATGGTGATACTGCGCTGATTACAGCCCAAGGCATCTCGAGAACGACAATTGAAACAATCGGCAGGAAACATCTGTCAAAGGCGCGGTCGCCTGGAGTGCGGTTGTCCATAGAAGGAAGGGGAGTTATTTGGCATCGTTGCTTTTCGTCCGACACAAACACGTCCACACCTCGCCAAACGCCTCGCGCGCTCGTGCTTCCAGAACCACGCCATCCGCTCCGTCGCGCAGCACAGCGAAACACGTCGAGCCCGAGCCGGACATCAGCGCCCCGGCCACTTCCGGTTGCTGTAATAGCCAGCGTTTGAGCACCGGCAGAAACAAATATTTTTCAAACACCGGTCGCTCCAAATCATTGGTCAGCCGCCCCCATGTGAAATCCTGCACTGCGTAGGAAACGCCGGGCAGTTCGCGGGAATCCTTCCACCGACTGTATGCCCACGGCGTCGGCACGCCGAACGGGGGTTTGATGAGCAGCAAAGGGAGCTGATAAGGGAAGGGGACCGGCTCCACCAACTCCCCCCGGCCCCGGCAAACCGCCGCGCCGCCCGCGAGAAAAAACGGCACATCGGAGCCAATCTCCGCCGCCAGCCCGGCAATCTTCTCTGCCGTCAGCGGCGAGCCGAAAAGTTGATTCAGCCCCGCTAAAGTCGTCGCAGCATCGCTGCTTCCGCCGCCGAGCCCCGCGCCGTGCGGAATCGCCTTCTCCAAATGAATCCGCACGGCGGGCGTCAACCCCGCCGTTTCAAAAAACCGGCGAGCCGCCCGCACCACCAGGTTCGAGTCATCGCACGGCAGCGACGCATCGCTGCAAGAAAACGCCACGCCGCAATCGGCGCTCGCCTCCAGTGTGAGCGTATCGGCCAACGTCAGCGCCACGATGAGCGACTCGATCTCGTGAAATCCATCGGGACGTTTCCCGAGGATCGAAAGCGACAAATTGATCTTGGCCGGAGCGCGCAGTTGCATCGGCAACAAAGCCTACGGGAAGAGAAACACGAACTCAACCCATCTTCGCCGCGAGTTTTTCCCACTCGGCGGTGGCGCGGGCGAGGTCTCCGGCGACGCTCATCAAATCGCGGTTTAACAGCATTGCGTTGCCACCGGAAGCATAGCTCTCCGGTTTCTCCAACTCCTCCGTGAGATCCTTTTGACGACCCTCCAGGCTCAGAATGCGCATTTCGAGCGCCTGCACGCGTTTCTCCAACTCCCGTTTTGCCGCTGCCTGCGCCTTGCGCGCCTCGGCTTCGGCGCGCCGCTGCTCGCGTTGTTCGCGCATTCCGGGAGCAGCCGTGCCGGACGCCGATTTCTCGGCTTCGGCAGGCTGGGCGTTGTGCAATTTTTCACCCGCAGTGAGTGCCTCGCGCGCGGACCCTGCCCGGCTTTTATCGAGGTAGTAGTCGTAGTTGCCAGGGTAGGGAGTCAGCTTCCCGGCGCTGATGTGCAGCACGGAGGTGGCGATGGCCTTGATGAAATGCACGTCGTGGCTGATGAAAATGAGCGTTCCCTCATACTGTTTCAGCGCGCCGATCAGCGCATCAATGGAACCGACGTCGAGGTGTGTTGTCGGCTCGTCCATGAGCAGTAGATTAGGCGGATCCATGAGCAGCTTGACAAGCGCCAGCCGCGTTTTTTCACCACCGCTCAAAACCGCCACCGGCTTGAACACATCATCGCCACGGAACAGAAACGATCCCAGCACCGTCCGCGCTTCCTGTTCGGAGGGCGGATTTTCCATTTCCTGCACGGTTTGCAGCACCGTGCTGCGAGGATTGAGCATCTCCACGCGGTATTGAGAGAAATACCCCACCTTTACATTATGCCCCAACTCGCGCTCGCCGCTTTGAATAGGCAGATTGCCGGAAAGCAGTTTGATGAGCGTTGATTTCCCCGCGCCGTTCGGCCCCACCAGCACCGTGCGCTGACCCCGTTCCGCCTGAAAATCGAGCCCGCGATAGACCACTAAATCCCCGTAAGCGTGATCCACATTTTTGAGTGTCACTGCGCGCACACCGCTGCGGGGCGGCTGGGGAAACCGGAAATGCACCTTCTTTTGCGCGGCCTGCGGCGCTTCGATTTTCTCCATCCGGTCGATCTGCTTGAGCTTGCTCTGCGCCTGCGACGCTTTGCTGGCCTTGGCGCGGAAGCGATCGGCAAACTGTTGCAGCGCCGCGATCTCCTTCTGCTGATTCTTGAAAGCGGAAAGTTGTTGTTCCTCGCGGGCCGCCTTTTCCTCTACATATTTATCCCAATTCCCCCGGTAGCGATTTAGTCGCCGGTTGCCGATCTCCACAATGGAACCGACGAGCGCATTGAGGAATTCGCGGTCATGCGAAATCATCAAAATCGCGCCCGGATAATCGTTCAAGTATTGCTGAAACCAGACCAGCGATTCGAGATCCAGATGGTTTGTTGGTTCGTCCAACAAAAGCAAGTCCGGTTCCATTACCAACAGCCGCGCAAGATGGGCGCGCATCACCCAGCCGCCACTGAGTGCCTTGGCGGGGCGCTCGAAGTCCGATGTGCGGAACGCCAGCCCGGCCAGAATCCGCTTTGCCTTTGGCTCAAGCTGCCAGCCGTTGTGTTCATCGAAAATCGCCATCGCCGCATGATGCTCAGCCGAATCCTCCGGCGTCGTTTTGAGGATGCGTTGCGCTCGGGCCATTTCCGCCGTGATTGCGCATGCCAGTTCCAGTACCGTCTCGTCGCCCGCCGGCGCATTCTCCTGCGGCAGATAACCGATAGACGCTGAGCGTTCCAACGACACGCGCCCCTCATCTGCAGAGGACTCGCCGAGAATCAGGGAAAACAGCGTCGATTTGCCTGCCCCGTTTGGGCCGACCAGCCCTACGCGGTCGCCACGGTTTACCTGAAGCGAAGCGTTCTCAAAGAGCACGCGTCCGCCGAAACTTTTACTGAGTTGAGAAATCGTTAACATCGCAAGAGCCGGAGACTCTCGCGGGCTTCGTCTCCATGTGCAATCTGGAATTGAAATAAAGTTTCTTCTTTTTCACCCCCACCTCTTTTTTCTCGTCCTGGGAGGCGGCTTATTAAATACTGCCGTCCCGTGATTGACATCCGTATCGAGCAACTCAGCAAACATTACGGCAGCGTGGCCGCGCTGGACGCCGTATCTCTTGCCATCGAACCGGGTGAAATCTTTTTTTTGCTCGGGCCGAGCGGCTGCGGCAAAACCACGCTTCTGCGTTGCCTTGCGGGGTTCTGCCTGCCAGACGCCGGAGCTATTTACTTTGGCAACGATGAGGTCACGCGCCTCCCGGCTCACTTGCGCCGCACCGGCATGGTGTTCCAGAATTACGCTCTCTGGCCGCACAAAACCGTGGCGGAAAATGTCGCTTTCGGGCTGGAAGAACTCGGCGTTACCCGCGACGAAATCCTCCGCAGGGTAGGGGATGCGCTGAGTTCCGTGCGCATGGATGCCTTCGCGCAACGCGGCATCCACGAACTCTCCGGTGGCCAGCAACAGCGCGTCGCCCTAGCCCGTGCGCTCGTCGTGCGGCCCCGCTGCCTGCTGCTGGACGAACCGCTTTCCAACCTCGACGCCAAGCTTCGGCTCGAAATGCGCACGGAAATTCGCCGCATTTGCAAAGAGGCTGGACTCACGGCGGTCTACGTTACGCACGACCAAAAGGAAGCCCTTTCCATTGCCGACCGTGTGGCTGTGCTTCGTGACGGGCGTGTTTGCCAAGTCGGAACGCCAGACACCATTTACCGCCGCCCCGCTTCCCGCTTCGTGGCCGATTTCGTGGGCGAAACCAATTTTCTGGAAGCCGAGATCATGCCTTCTGGTGTCGGAGAAAATGGTCTGATCGCCAACGCTGAGGGGCTTCGCTTCCAAACTGCTGCGAAAGCTGGTGACTACAAAGCTGGCGACCGCGTCACGCTCTCCATCCGGCCCGAAGCATGGAGGTTTTCGCAGCAGCCTGCCGAGATCAACCAGGTATCGGGGCTCATCGAAGAAGCTGTTTATCTTGGCGAAATGGCGCAATATCAAGTCACGGCAGAACCGGGTGGCATTACCCTTAAAGTCTACGAAATCAATCCACGCCGCGTTGCTGCCGGGGGGCCGTGCCAACTGAGTGTAGCGCCGGAAGACGTGGTTGTCTTGCCATATGCCGTCGATGCTTAAAAGCAGCCTATGGGTCCTCCTGGCCCTCGTCGCGGTCATCCTCCTCCCGGTCGCGCTTCGCTCGCGACAAGCCGTTTCGCGTGCTGCCGATGAAATGCTTGTCATCGTCAGCCCCCACAACGAAGCCGTTCGGTACGAGTTTGACCGGGCATTTACGGCTGCCCATTTCCAGCGCACGGGGCGCACCGTCCGCATCGATTGGCGCACCCCCGGCGGCACCAGCGAGATTGCGCGTTACCTGGCTTCCTCCTACCTCGGTGCGTTTCAGTATTATTGGGAAAGCCAACAACACCAGCCGTGGAACGCGGAGGTGGAGGCTGCCTTCGATAACCCCAGAGTCGCCGGTGGTAATGAAGCCTTGGCTGCGCGCTCTCGCAAAGCCTTCTTGGAATCCAACGTCAGCAGCGGCATTGACCTCTTCTTCGGTGGCGGAAGCTTTGATTTCGCCCAGCAAGCCGCCGCCGGGCGGTTGGTTGCGTGCGATGTGCTGGGCGATCCGCAAAAATTCTCCCAGTCGCTCTGCCACTTCCCTCAAACCGTCGGCGGCGAAGCGTATTGGGACCCGCAAGGCCGCTGGGCCGGGGCTGCACTCTCTGCGTTCGGCATTTGCGTCAATACCGATGCCCTCCGGCGCGTCGGATTCCCGGACATGCCCGAGCGCTGGAGCGCGCTGGCCGATCTCCGCCTCAAACGGACCGTGGCGCTGGCCGATCCCACGCAAAGCGGGTCCGCCGCTAAAGCGTTTGAAATGCTGATCCAGCAACAAATTGCCGAGGCGGGCGGTGACCCTGCGGAAGGCTGGAACCGGGCGATGCGTCTCATTCGGCGGATTTCTGCCAACGCACGCTATTTTTCCGATTCCGCCACGCGCATTGTCTGGGACGTAGAATCCGGCGATGCCGTCGCCGGGATGGCCATCGACTTCTACGGGCGGTTCCAGAGCGAAGCCGTGCGGCACGCTGACGGGACTTCACGTCTGCGCTATTTCACCCCTGCGGGCGGTTCCTCCTTCGGTGCAGACCCCATCGGGATGCTGCGGGGCGCGCCTTCGCCGGAATTGGCCCGCGAATTCATCGCATTCGTCCTCTCGCCCGAGGGGCAGAAACTTTGGAATTGGAAAGTCGGCACGCCGGGCGGCCCGCAAAAATACGCCCTGCGGCGGCTCCCGGTACGCCCAGAACTCTACGCTCCAGAGTTTGCACAATACCGCTCCGATCCCGACGTGGCCCCGTTTGCATGGGCCAAGCAAAACCCGCCCTATCATCCCGAGTGGACAGCAGCGCTTTTCCGCACCATCTCGTTTGTGATTCAGGCCATGGCCATTGATCCGCACGATGAACTGAGCGAAGCCTGGGAGGCCCTTATTGCCGCTGGATTCCCACCGCAAGCCACTGCCCTCTTTGACGACGTGAGCGCTGTCGATTACACCGCTGCTACCGTGTCGATCAAGCCCACGTTAAATTCCGCGCAAAAGATCGACCGAACGCGCCTTGCCAACCGACTTTGCAATCAGTTTCGCGAACAATACCGGTGTGTGACAGCCTTGGCTCGCGAGGGGAAGTAATTGCTACTTCTGCGCCTGCGAATCCGTCTCCCAATTGCCAATGTCGTCCTTCGTGTTTGGGGTGCGATCTGGGCCGGAGGAGAAGATGTCGAACCCGTTAGCGTTATGCTTGCCGGGAAAAACATAGTTGTATTCGCTGTCCCACGGATCACGCGGCACCTTCCCATCGTCAAAGGCGCAGCGCCATTGTCTCGGACGCGGTTCCGTCGTCGGCTGAACCGTCAGCGCCTTGAGGCCCTGTTCCGTGCTCGGGTAAAATCCATTCTGGCCATTGTACATCCGCAGCGCCGTGGAAAGGCTCTGGATGTCCGCCTTCACGCGCACTTCCTTGCCGAAGTCGAGCGCGCCCCCCATCTTGTTGATGGCCGCGGCAAGCAGGAGCGCGATGATCGAAACGACAAGGATCATTTCCAATAGTGTAAAACCGCTCGTGTGGCGGAGGTGGGAAGGAGAAGGGAATGAACGAGGCTGTTTCATATTAAGGATCAAGCGTGTAGTCCAAAGTGCGCCAATTGTGTTTCAGTTGCAACTCGATGGAGCGAATGGCTGCGGGACTGGCATCGGCGGGGAGTTGCAAAATGAGCGTATTAGTTCCGGCACGCAGCGTGGAGCCGGGGATAATCAATTGCGCATGAGCCCAGCCCGCATAGCGGAAGCGCATCGCCCCCAGAGGCCGGACGATCCCTACATAAGCCGGATCGGCAAGGTCAGGGAACTGCGGCGAAACCGGACCGATTGCCGTGCCGTTAACCCAAGCCTGCAATGGCGCGAGCGGATCGGCATCGAGAATGTCCAAGGCCGCAAACGCCAGCAGCGGCGCGGATTCGAGATCGAACTCAAACGAGACCGAAGTCTGTGGAGTTGCATCTGTTCCAGAGGTTGTGGCAGCGGTTGTGGCGGAGGGCGGCGCAAGTTTGACTACGCCCGGTTCGAGCATGGCCCGGACCCGTCCAAAGAGATACGTGTCATTCGTCGTTGGCGTTTGCGGTGCAGCGTTGCCAAAAGGGTCTGCCACCGGCGCAGCGGCGGCTTGAGCGGTCACAGGCGCGAAATCGAGCGCCGCGCTGACCGTAGTTTTTTTGAGGGTTGTCAACAGCGCCTTGCTGACCGTCGAGCCATCGCCCGGAACGTCGATTTCCAGATAATCCACTCCTTGGGTCGGAATCGAAAGCGATTCGGAAGCGGAAAGCCCCAAGCCCGCGCCTAATGGAGCCGAAGCAAACCGTTGTTCGCCAGTTTCCGACCATCCGGTCACCGTAGGATGGGCGTCGGAGCGATCTTCAAAAAAGACTCGCATCAGCAGCAAATCGTTGAGTCCTGGCATTGGGCGCAGTCGAATCCGATAAACCGTATGAGGAGCCTCTTGTTCCTCCGGCAGTCCCGCTGTCACTACGTCAGGCTCCGTCGGCGTAAAAGCAGGCACGACCTGCACCGATTCCAGCCAGATTGGCAGCGATTGTTTGGGAGCCGCTGGATGGCGTAGCAAGGCAAAATCGAGCAGCGCGGTGTAGGGGATCGGCTGGGAGATCAACGCGGGCTGATCTTGCCCCATGGCAGTACAGCAGGAGGCAGCCAAGCCAAGCGTCAGAAGCCGGAGAAATCGAGGAAGCGCATGCACGGTATTAGGAGAAAGCATGAGGAGGGATTGAGGGCAAGCGGTTTTCGCGGAGTTTACGCAAAGTTTGCATTAGTGCATCCGCCCCTGCAATCCAGAGGTCAGGCCAAAAACGGCGCTCAGAATCGCGTAAACCATTACGCCTACGAGCAGCGCGATGACGATAATCACCACCAGAGGGACCAGCGTGGAAACAAATTGCACTTGTTTGTCGAGTTCGCGCTCATGCACGTCGGCGATCATCCCCATCGTTTCCGCAAAATGCCCCGTCTGCTCACCCACGGCCATCATGTCCAGGAAGAGGTCGGGCAAAAGCGCCTCCTCCCGGAGCGCGTTGGAAAGGTTGGAGCCGTCCACCACCGCCAAACGCACCTGCACCATCCGCTGGCGCACCCACTCATTATCCGCGATCTCTTCCAGCAATTCGAGCGATTTGAGGAGCGTCACGCCATTCTCCGAAAGTGTCGCCAGCGTCCGGGCAAACTGAGCGTAAAAACGGTAGCGCGGGATGAGGCTCACTGCCGGTAAATGCCAGCAGAAGCGGTCCCAGGCGCAGCGACCTTCCGGTGAGCGGACTGCGATTTTCCAAGCAGCGAACAATCCGCCGATAATCAGCAACCCCAGCCACCAGTAATGGGTCAAGAGGTTGTTGACGTCGATAAGTGCCTGCGTCGCCGTCGGCAGCGCCTGGCCGGTTGTTTTCAGGAACTTGGTGAGCTGCGGCACCATCACCGTCATGAAAATAATGATGAGCCCGATGCCGACGAAGACAAGCGCCGCCGGGTAGAGCAGGGCTTGCTGCACGCGGTCGCGCAGGGCCTTGATGTCGGCGATGTGGGTCACCAGACGGCGTAAAATCTGCGGCAGCGCGCCGGAGGCTTCGCCCGCCGAGACCATGTTCACGTAGAGCGGGGAGAAGATTTTCGGGAAATCCCGCATCGCCTGCGAAAGACTGCGTCCATCCACCAACCCTTGGTGGAGCGCGCTCGAAAGCGTCTTGAGTTTGGGTTGCTGAAGCCGCCGCACAAGGATGCCGAGCGCCTCGTCCAGGGTCATCCCGGCGGAAAGGAGATGCGCCAGTTGCTCGGTGAACAAAAAGAGCTGCGCGAGCGGCACCCGGCTCACGTTGGCAGGAGCGGTGGCGGTTGGCGCTTGGGTGGGAGCGGCGGAAGCCGGAGTGGTTTTAGTGGCAAGCTTCCCGAAAAATCCTGCGGAGGGGGCTTTGACTTCCGGAGCGGCTGCGGCGTCTGCCTGCTCTATTTTGATCGGCGTGCCCTTCTGCTGCTCGATCTGCGCAATGGCGGCGCGCCGGTCGTTGGCCTGAAGCGACCCGCGCACGAGGCTGCCATCCGGTTTGCGGGCGACGTAAGTGAATTCAGGCATGGTCGAGCAACAGAAAACATCAGCCGGGGACCGTCCGCAACAGAAAACAGGGAGGGAATGTCAGCATCTCCGGTAGGCGTTGGGGGTCTGGCCTGTATTGCGCTTGAAGAAACGGCAAAAGTAAGTGGCGGAAGAGAACCCGCAGGCGTGGGCGATCTCGGTCTGCGGCAAGTCCGAGTGGCGCAGGAGATTCTGGCTGCGCTGGAGGCGGATGCGGGCGATTTCCTCCGTCACGGACCTTCCCAAGTGCAATAAAAAGAGCTTATCCAAGGTGGAGCGGGAGACGCCCACCGCTTCGCAAATCTGTTCCACGGACGCATCGCCATAATGCTGGTCCCGGATGATCCGGGCCGCATCGACGACGGCCGGGTGTTCCGCCGCCACCGTGTCGGTGGACTTGCGCTGGACGATCTGGCGTGGCGCCACCAGGTGACGGGGAGCGACGGATTTCCCCTCCAGTTGATCGGCGATCAATTGCGCGGCGAGAAACCCGATTTTTTCCACATCCGGTTCGATGCTCGAGAGGGTGGGGCGGCAGAGCCGACAAATAATCTGGTCATTGTCAACGCCGAGAACCGCCACCTCTTCGGGCGATCTGATTCCGGTTTCCCGGCAGGCGTTGATGACTTGCTGGCCCCGGATGTCATTGCAGGCAAGGATGGCGACGGGCTTTGGGAGGGCGCGCAGCCACCTGGCGAGGTCTGCGTCATGGGCCGCTACGCCTTTCTCGAACCGGTAGAGGTCTTCGCCCACCAGATCGCGTGAGGCGGGAGTGTAAATGTGTGCGCTTTTAAGCTTGAGCGCCTGAAACCGGAACGCCTCCTCGCGCTGATCGGAAAAAAACACGCTCTGATAGCCGCAATAGGCGAGATGTTGAAAGCCGGACTGGAGAAAGAACTCGAAGGCCAGGCGGACGATCACTTGGTCGTCGGATTCAATCACCGGGATCAACGGACTGCGGCATCGCCCGTGCACATCCACCACTGGCACGCCGAGCGCGGTGATCTTCTGGTGCAGCTTGCGGTTGGGGATGTAAGCGATGAGCGCATCCACGCGCGCCTTCTTCAACCACCCGGGCAATGCGTCCAGTTCGGGGCGCTCATGGGCGAGAATGATCCAGTCTTCTCTGGTTTCGGCGAAATTGGCGACCCCCCGGTAAATGCCCCGGCCATACGCCCGGGATGCGTCAACCAGGAGGCCGATGTGCAGGGGGTTCTTCACGGGAGAAAATGCAGAATTGCGAAAATGCGCCGGGAGTTGCGAAAAAAGGACATCGCATCGCCTTTTCTTACATGCTTGTATGGACCTGCGGCGAGAACAATCCGGCGCAATCCATTCTTTTTCCCACTCAGAGAAACCTTTCCACATTATGAACACCTACTTCACCCAAGTTCAGAACCCCATCCCCTACGAAGGCCCCAAAAGCCGCTCCCCATTGGCGTTCAAATGGTATAACCCCGCGCAAGTGGTCGCTGGCAAAACGATGGCCGAGCATTTCCGCTTTGCCGTAGCCTTCTGGCATACCTTCAAGGGAACCGGTTCGGATATGTTTGGCCCGGCGGCATGGACCCGGTCTTGGAACGCCGGTTCGCCCATGGAAGTGGCCGGACACGCCTTGCGGGCGAACTTCGAGTTTTGCCAGAAACTGGGCGTTCCCTACTACTGCTTCCACGACCGCGACATCGCCCCGGAGGGCGCGACGTTTGCCGAGTCGTGCAAGAACCTGGACGCCGTTGTCGCGCTGGCCAAGGCGCTCCAAGCCGACACCGGCATCAAGTTGCTTTGGGGCACGGCCAATCTCTTTTCCAATCCCCGCTTCACTCACGGTGCGGGAACCAACCCGGATGTGCACGTCTTCGCCTACGCGGCAGCCCAGGTGAAGCACGCCATGGATGCCACCCACGAACTGGGCGGTGAAAACTACGTTTTCTGGGGCGGGCGCGAGGGGTATGAGACGCTGCTCAACACCGACTACGGGCACGAGCAGGAGCAGTTCGCTAGGTTCCTGCAACTTGCCGTCGATCACAAGAAGAGCACGGGATTCAAGGGCCAGTTCCTCATCGAACCCAAGCCGAAGGAGCCCACCAAGCACCAGTATGACTTCGACACCGCCACGGTGTTGAGCTTTCTCCGCGCCCACGGCCTCTACGAACATTTCAAGATCAACATTGAAGCCAACCATGCGACCCTCGCGGGCCACACTTTCGAGCACGAACTGACGGTCGCCGCCGCCGAGAACAAACTCGGCAGCATCGACGCCAACAGCGGCGATCTTCTTCTGGGTTGGGATACCGACCAGTTTCCGAGCAACCTCTACTCCACCACCGCCGCGATGCTCGTGGTGCTGGGACAGCAGGGAGGCATCGGCTCCGGCGGCTTCAACTTCGACGCCAAATGCCGCCGCGGTTCCATCGACGAACTTGACCTCTTCTACGCCCACATCGGCGGCATGGACGCGTTTGCGCGCGGGCTCATCGTCGCGGACAAGCTCATTGCGGAGAAAGCCCTCTCCTCCTTTGTCGCAGAGCGTTACGCCTCATGGAAGTCCCCGCTCGGCCAGGAGATTCTCGCGGGCAAGGCGAACTACTGCGCACTGGAAAAATGGGTGCTTGAAAACGGCGAACCCACGCCCAGAAGCGGGCGTCAGGAAATGCTGGAGATCATCCTCAACGACTATCTCCTCGGTTAACGCGAACGGAGAACCTGCGCATGGCTCTTTACCTCGGCTTCGATAGCAGCACCCAGGGGGTGAAGGCGGTCCTCATCGACGCCACCCAAGGGAAAATCGTTTGCGCGAAAACCGTCAACTATGGGCAGGACCTCCCGTCCTACCTTTGCCCTGGCGGAGTTCTGGAAAATCCGGACCCGCTGGTCAAACACGCGGACCCGCTGCTCTGGCTGGCCGCGCTGGACCTTGTCCTGCAACGCCTCCAGGACGCAGGGGCGCCTCTGGCCCAGGTGGCTGCCATCGGCGGCGCAGGCCAGCAGCACGGGTCGGTTTATCTCAACGCCCAGTTCCCAAAGATCATCGCCTCCCTGAACCCCGCTCTCGATTTGGCGACGCAACTCGCCCCGGCGCTTTCCCGGCGCACCTCGCCCATCTGGATGGACAGCTCCACCGGCGCCGAGTGCGCCGAGGTGACCCGCGCGGTCGGCGACCGCCTCCAGGCAGCCACCGGCTCCCCCGCCATCGAGCGTTTTACCGGCGCGCAGATTCGCAAGTTCGCCAAGAGCGAACCGCTCGCTTACTGCAACACCCAGCGGATTCACCTGGTCTCCTCGTTCCTTTGTTCCATCCTCATCGGCGCGGACGCACCCATTGATTCCGGCGATGGAGCCGGGATGAATCTCCTCAACCTCGGCACCCTTCAATGGGACGCCGGGATCGCGGAAGCCACCGCGCCGGGGCTGCTTTCAAAGCTCCCCAGGGTGGATGCAACCCCCTCTGTCACGGGTGGGCTCTCGGCTTACTTCGCCAAATACGGGCTTGCCGCCGGAACGCCCGTGGCGACATGGACGGGGGACAACCCGGCGAGCCTCGTCGGCTCCGGCGCGTCGCGAGACGACACGGCGGTCATCAGTCTCGGCACCAGCGACACTTTTTTCGCCGCCATCCATCCTTACCGGGTCGATCCGGATCGCTTCGGCCACGTGTTTGGCCTTCCTTCGGGTGGGTTCATGTGCCTGACCTGCTTCAAAAACGGTTCTCTGGCCCGCGACCGGGTGCGCTCCGAAGCCGGCGTGGACTGGAATTTCTTCGCGGCAGAGGCTTTTTTGCGCACCCCCGTCGGGAACGAAAAACGCTGGGCGCTCCCATGGTTCGAACCGGAAATCACCCCGTTGGTGACCCAGCCCGGCCTGCGCGCTACCTTCGACTTCGCCGCAGCCTCGCCCGAGGTCCGCATCCGCGCCGTGGTGGAAGCCCAGGCCATGGCCCTGCGGACGCACTCCCTCTGGATCGGCAACTTCAAGACACTCCGCGTTACGGGAGGGGGGTCCCAAAGCGCTGGCATCCTCCAGACGCTTGCGGACGTTTTCAACGCCACCGTGGAAACGATCTCCACCGCCGATTCCGCCGCTCTTGGCGCGGCCATGATCGCCGCACATACCGCTGGCGCCATCTCCTACGAAACCTTGGCGTCCGCGTTCTGCCCGCCCACCCAGACCATTCTCCCAAAAGCAGAAGCGGTGCGGGTCTATGCTGCGTGCCTGCCCGCGTTCGGCGAATTTGAAGCCGCCGCGCAAACCGTTTGATCCATTACCCTTGATCGAGCGTTTGCCGCACGGTGGCCGCGAGGGCATCCGCCTCGTAGGGTTTGGATAGAATAACGACTCCGCTTTTCGCTGCGGCGCTCAGTCGTGCAATCTCAGAACTGTAACCGCTCGAAATGATCGCCTTGAATTTCGGGGTGGTTTGCCGGATTTGCGTGATGATATCCAAGCCGGACATGCCCCCGGGCATGATCATGTCCGCTATCAGCAGGTCGATTTCTCCCGCGTGTTGGTTCCACTGCCGGATCGCCTCCATCCCATCTCCCGCTTCCAGCACCCGGTAGCCGAGGCGGCGCAAGGACATGGCAAGCATCATTCTCAGGGATTTGTCGTCTTCCGCAATGAGGATGGTTTCATGGCCGTGCTGGAGCTGGCCTTTGGAATTTTGGGATTGCCTTGGCGACGGGGCAGGGTGGCTGGGAAGGAAGACGTGGAAGACGGAGCCTTTGCCAACGGCGCTTTCCACCTCGATCCAGCCTTGGTGCTGCTTGATGATGCCATAGACGGTGGCCAGCCCCAGGCCGGTGCCTTTGCCGACCTCCTTGGTGGTGAAAAAAGGCTCGAAGATTTGCTTGAGGTTTTCGGCTTCGATGCCGCAGCCGGTATCCGCCACCGAGAGGCAGGCGAAATTCCCCGGACGCGCCTCTGTTGCGGAGGAGGAGTTGACGGCGCCGATCTGAACGTAGCGCGTGCTGATGACAATGCAGCCGCCATGCTCCATGGCGTCCCGCGCGTTGACGCAAAGGTTCATCACCATTTGCTCCATCATCCCCTTGTCCGCCTCGATCCATATCGGCGCGCCCTCCCCTTCAAGCGTCAACTTAACGTGTTCGCCCATGATGCGATTAAGCATTTTGAGCAGGTCATCCAGAGTTTCGTTCAGCTCCATCGGCTTGATCTGGATGGCTTGCCGACGGCTGAACAGCAACAATTGCCGGGTCAGGTTGGAGGCCCGGGTAGTCCCCACTTCGAGTTCATTGACCAGGGAACGCAGTTCCGCAGTCATATTGGGATGCTCTTGCAACAGGTTGATCTGGAGCATGGTCGCCCCCAGAATGTTGTTGAAGTCGTGGGCGATGCCGCCCGCCAACTGGCCGATGGACTCCATTTTCTGCGTCTGCCGGAGTTGCTCTTCCGTACGCTTGCGTTCCTCTTTGTTCTCGATGCTCTGCAAGGCGTGGGCGATTTCATCCGCCATGCCTTTGAGGAGAGTGATTTCTTCCTGCGTAAAGGCCTGGGGGCGGTCCGCCTTGACGGTGATGGCGCCAAAAAGCCTGTCGTTGTGGAGAAGAGGCAGGGAGGCGATGGAGAAGCATCCCGCAGCCCGAAGACCTGCCGCCCAGGGAGCGACCCGCGGGTCGTCGGCGATGTTGTTGAATATGGCGGGGGTGCGCTCGCGTATCGCGCATCCGCAAGGTCCTTGCCCGTTGGGGCTCTCATCCCAGGTAATGGGGACCTCTTTCAGAATCGCCGCCCCTATTCCCGCAAACGCGACGGGGATGACCCGTTTGGAGTTTTGCTCTGGTTTTCCCACCCAGGCGGAAAGGTAGCCCCGAGTATGAACGAGCACATTGCAGACGCCGTCGAGAAGCCGGGGGGCGTTGTGCTCATTTAAGATCAGCCCTTGAACATCGCGAATGGCGCGCAATACCGCGTTAAGGTGGAGGGTTTTCGCCTCGCTTTGCTTCAGCGTCTCTTCGGCCTGTTTGCGCGCGGTGATGTCCCGCGAGATTCCAACGATCCCCTCGATGTTGCCGCTCGCATCGCGCAACGGGATTTTCGTGGTCGAGACCCAGGTAACGTGGCCATCGGGCCAGACTTCCATTTCCTCCAAGTCCACGCTCGGTTCACCGGTGGCCATGATCCGCTGTTCGCTCTCGTAAGCTGCCCGGGCATGGGTCTCGTGGAAAAAATCAAAGTCGCTCTTCCCCACAATTTCGTCGGAGCTGGCAAAGCCCAATTTATGGGCCTTGGCTTCATTGATGCACGTAAAACGGCTCTCCCTGTCCTTGAAAAAGATGAAATCAGGGGTGCTTTCCATCAGCCCGGCAAAGCGCTGCTGCTGGGCGGCTAAATTCTCTTCGGCATGTTTGCGCGCGGTGATGTCCCGCGAGATTCCAACGATCCCCTTGATGTTGCCGCTCGCATCGCGCAACGGGATTTTCGTGGTGGACACCCATTGGATACGGTTATCGAGCCGGGGGTCCCTCTCCTCCACGTCCATGATCGGTTCGCCGGTCGCGATGATCCGCTGCTCGCTCTCGTAAGCTATTCGCGCGTGGGACTCTGTGAGATAATCAAAGTCGCTCTTGCCCAAGGCGTCCTCCGGATTGTCCAGTCCGAATGCCCTGGCAAGGGCTTCATTGATGTACGTAAAACGGCTCTCCCTGTCCTTGAAATAGATTAAATCCGGGGTGTTCTCCATCAGACCGGCAAAGCGAAACTGCTGGGCGGCTAACTTCTCTTCGGCCTGTTTGCGCGCGGCGTTCTCCGCCCGAAGCGCCTCGGTGGCTTCCTCCCTCCGCAAACGGTTCAACCCCTGCTCGGCGATGAGCACGGCCATGCCGCTGAGAAAAGACAACGCGTTTTTCAACTGTTCCTCGCTGACGACCGGCACCTGGGACAAAGCCGCGAGGTATTCCTCCGTGTTGTAGCCGTATTTGCGGGCGAGGCCCTTGAAAAACTCCGGGTCCGGCTGGTTCAGCAGAACCTGTCCCGTTGCGAGCGAGGCGAGGTGAACGCCGCGGATGACCACCGGGGTGGCTCCGTCCACAAGCCCGTTGCCGCACGGTTTGATGCTCAATTCCTTGAGGTCCTTGAGGCACTCCGTCAGGTAGATGTTGCTCTCCTTGCAACACTCCGCGGAAGCCGGGCAGGCGCGGTGAAACTTGGTGCAAATATCCCGCCAGCCTGTCGCAATCAACAGTTCCTGCTCCGGGTAGGAAACCAACCCGGTTGTGAACCCCGTGGCCTTTGAAAACTCCTCAAAGAGCCACCGCAAGCGGTCGATATCTACCAACTCTTTAATGGAGTAGCGCCTGTCCATTCGGATTTCTGCGAAAGTCGCTTTTTTAACCCAAAATGTCTAGGAGAATCATCCTCCGCGCGCCGCCGGGGGGATCACCAACCACGGGCGGGATTCCCGGCTGGCGCGGGTGCTCCTCGGGAAATGGGACGCATGAGCCAAGATGCGACAGAATGAGACAAAAGATCTTCGCTAAGTCCCTTTTGTTCCTCCTTGCGCAACACCCTGTTTTTCCTGATTTCCTGATCTGTTTTTGCCTTGGTTTGGATGCGTGCGCGCCGCCCTGCCGGAGGGGGGCGCTAAACGGATTGCCCCGCGCGGCGGCTTATAGTAAATTTGCAGACTGATGCAGCCGAACCTCTCCTCCCCCAAAAACTTCATCAACCGCGAACTCAGCTGGCTGGAGTTCAACCGCCGGGTGCTCGAGGAGGCGCAGGATGTCACCCAGCCACTCCTTGAACGCGTCAAATTCCTGACCATTTTCTCCTCCAACCTGGACGAATTCTTCGAGATTCGCGTGGCGGGCATCAAGCAGCAGATCAGCAGCGGCAGCACCGACGCGGGGCCCGACGACCTCTCGCCCGCCGAAGTCTTCCAGTCCATCACCAAGACCGTCCACGAACTCGTCGCCACGCAGTACGCGCTTTGGAACCAGCAGATCGTCCCGCTCCTCTCTCAAAACGGCATCCGCTTTCACCGCATGGCCACTCTCAGCCGGGATCATGCGCAATGGGCGCAACAATACTTTTACAGCGAAGTCTTCCCGCTCCTCACCCCGCTGGCGGTGGATGCCAGCCACCCTTTCCCCCAAGTCCTCAACAAAAGCCATAACCTCATTGTCCGCGCCCGGCGTCCGGAGGACGAGGACCCCCTCTACGCCATCGTCCAAGTGCCCCGCGCGGCCCCCCGCCTCATCCCCC